>Ga0233444_10001057_pt1 | contig 32506 bp, 30 predicted proteins | sample SI_124_October20_6_FD_182792 | JGI IMG/M metagenome (GOLD analysis project Ga0233444, IMG submission 182792) | Seawater microbial communities from Saanich Inlet, British Columbia, Canada - SI_124_October2016_10_MG | ecosystem: Environmental > Aquatic > Marine > Inlet | place: Canada: British... | reverse complement strand
TTCCGACGGGCTTTTCCACGTACAAAAAATGGAATTTTCTTTAACTCTTTTTCCGCTTCATCCATCCAAATAACATTCGTATCCGACACGTTATCTTGACTGGAGGTGTTTTTTAAATTGCCTACGGTCTCGGGGATTTGTCCTTCTTCAACGCGCGCCGCAGCCAGATGACCGCCGTGATGTGATGGCCCAGCATCATCGTGAAATTCAAAATCATCTCGGAACATGTGGAGTAAATGTTCTTCCAAGCCCATAACTAACGGGTGGACCCAAGTGTCAAACAACACATTTGCTCCCTCAATGCCCATTTGTGGAGAATAACGAGCCGGAAAGTCCTGAACATGCACTGGGGCAGAGATCACGGCACAGGGTATACCAAGGCGTTTACCAATGTGCCGCTCCATTTGTGTACCAAGAATCATTTCTGGTTGAAGCGCCTCAATAACGCGCTCAACTTCAAGATAATCGTCAGTAATTGTAGCTTGCAGGTCAAATTCTTTGGCTTTCGCACGCACTGGGCGTGCCATTTCTCGGTTGTAGCACCCCATACCAACAACTTCGAAGCCCATCTCGTCTCGAGCCACACGAGCTGCGGTCAGCACATGTGTTCCATCACCAAATAAAAATACGCGCTTCCCCGTTAGGTAGGTACTATCCACAGATTTTGAATACCAAGGCAGACGCAAACGACTTTCATCCAGATAATAGTCTTTGTTTAAAAAGACAGCAATCTCAGCCACAAAATCACGTGTTGCACCAACACCAATCGGAACATTTTTAGTATAAGGCTGTTCAAACTCACGCTCCATCCAGCGCGCAGCAGATTCAGCAGTTTCAGGATACATTAAAACATTGAAATGAGCTGCGCCCATTTGTTTAATGTCGCCTGGAGACGCAGTCATTGGCGCTACAACATTCACACTGACTCCCATATCCGACAACAGTGCTGTTACTTCTTGAATGTCATCGCGATGCCGAAACCCAAGCGCAGTAGGCCCTATCAAGTTTGCAGTAACTTGAGCCGTCCGCTCCATCGGTTTGGCCAGTGCCTTAACAATTTGAAAGAATGTCTCATCTGCACCAAAATTTTCTTTACGTTGGTATGACGGCAAGTCCAGCGGAATAACCGGTACAGGCAGACCCATTGTTTCGGCCATACCACCTGGATCGTCCTGAATGAGTTCAGCAGTACAAGATGCGCCAACAATGATAGCCTCAGGCTGGAAGCGATCATAAGCTTCTTGTGCAGCAGTTTTAAAGAGATTAGCCGTATCCGCCCCCAAGTCACGGGCTTGAAATGTCGTATATGTGACTGGTGGGCGATGGTTACGCCGTTCGATCATAGTAAAAAGTAGATCAGCATATGTATCGCCTTGAGGTGCGTGCAAAACATAATGCAGCCCTGTCATTCCAGTCGCAACACGCATGGCACCCACATGAGGCGGCCCTTCGTATGTCCAGACCGTCAGCTTCATACGTGAATATCCATGTAGTTATTTGAATTGAGATAAAAAATCATTAGGCATCTACCTTGAGCAGTGCTGCCCGTCGCAATGGACGGGAGAAAAGGCCTGCCAAGTCGCCAGCCTGTTCGTAAAAATGAACTGGAGTAAATACCAATTCGATAGCCCATTTCGTAGCAAGTCCCTGTGCTTCAAGTGGGTTCGCGAGCCCCAGTCCACAAACTGTCAAATCGGGCCGAGCTTCACGGGCGCGGTCGAGTTGTTTATCGACGTCTTGCCCTTCAGAGATGGTTGGGCCTTTGGCCAATAAGTCCAAATCAGGGCCAACAATCCCTTTATGAATGAAAGGCGCGCTTACTTCGATTGCTTCCATGCCACATTCGCGCGTCAAGAAACGAGCCAATGGAATTTCCAGTTGGCTATCAGGAAAGAAAAAGACAGATTTACTTTTAAGAACTTCGGCTGCCTGACTAATTGCTTTTCGCGCCCTAGTTCTGGGTGCATCCGTAACTTTTTCAAACAGATCAGGAGATACGCCAAATTCTGTGGCAATCGCTGCAAGCCAACCCGTGGTTCCTTCTTCACCAAAGGGGAATGGCGCAGACAGGTGACGTGCGCCGCGACGCGTCAACGCATCGTGCGTATCCCCCAAAAAAGGTTGTGTCAGGGCATAAACCGTCCCAGCGCCAAGACCTAAATCATCATTTGCGCGGGCTGCAGGCAAAACTTTGATAGGACCCACACCCATAGCTTCCAGCAGGCCAATAGCCTGTTCTTCAACTATATCAGGTAATGCTCCAACCAAGAGCAACTGACGCTGATCGCTTTTTGGTAAAACGGGGACCATTGAGGCCAAGCAAGCATCTTCACCTTGAGTGAAGGTAGTTTCAATTCCTGAGCCAGAAAAATTCAAAACTCTTACAGACGGCGCATGCCGTACCGTCATCCGTTCCGCTGCTTTAGAAAGATCCAGTTTAATAACTTCAGACGGGCAGGAACCAACCAAAAATAATTGTTTAATGTCTGGCCGGCGAGCTAATAGTTCATCAACAACTTTGTCGAGTTCGTCCTGAGCATCTGCAAGGCCAGCCAAATCTGTTTCTTCTAAGATTGCTGTCCCGAAGCGTGGTTCAGCAAAAATCATTACACCGGCTGCAGACTGCAGAAGGTGGGCACAAGTGCGCGATCCAACAACTAAGAAAAATGCATCCTGCATCTTTCGATGCAGCCAGATGATCCCAGTCAGCCCACAAAAAACTTCTCGTTGACCTCGCTGTTTAAGAATCGGTGTATCACGACAGCCGATATTTGCAGAAAGGCGCGGCAGTTCCGTCATACACGCACCTCTGAAAAAGTGGCTCTCTGCAATCTTGCTGCACGAAGTTTTAATACAAATTGTACGGCATTAATTAAATAGCTTGCGTACGCAACGAGCGCCAACCAGATCAGTTGATTTGGTGTAAGTGCGCCGGTAAAAAGTGCCCAGAGGTAGCCAGTGTGAAGTCCAATTACAAGAAAGGAAAAAATATCCTCCCAAAAAAATGCTGGGGCCAGAAGGTATTGACCAAAAACGTTTTTTTCCCAAATCGCTCCAGTGATCATGATAACATACAAAACAATAGTTTTGAAGATTATTGACCAGGTTGCAACGTCATAGCCCGTTCCATTTACAAGATATCGGATCACAAGACCTAACGAGATCACAAAGATAATAAATTGTAGAGGGGCCAACACTCCCTGAACTGTTGTCCAGATTGTTGTGTCACGCCGAGCGCGCTCTTCGGCTGTGTAAAGACCCAGCGGTATCTGATCGAATTGTGCCCGGTTGGACATTAACACAAGCCTCTTTGCTAGCAGTTAATACAAACGTACTGGCGTCAGGTGAAAAGTGTCAATTAAAACTTACACTCAATTCAAAGAGAATTGTTATTTTAAATTGACATAAATCCAATTAAATACCATTATTTGCCTATAAATGTCACTTTTTGGCCGCATACCACATCTTTGTGAATTGTCTTTGTGTCATCTATGGTTGACATTTCTTCCTGTAAGGCAGACAATTTTTATCGAATCTACGGCTCTGAATGCGCCAGAGTCGTCTACAGCGTTACTTCCGATTTGGGGTGTTTAATGACGCGTGACGACACATTGAGTCCAATCAATTTGAAAGTGAGCCAAAGCTTTGAGCCACTGGCCTCGCAAGTAATTACACTGCTTTCAGAGCGCCAAGCTGTGAATGCAGTAGGTGCACGAGGTGTTATTCTCGACTATCTAGTTAGGGCCACTTTGTCACCTTCTTGGTTTGACCCTATTCAAGTCATGCACGAATTACGCGGTTACCGGCTCACACTAGACTCAGTTATCGATCTATACATACCACAAACTGCGATTTGCTTAGGTGAGCTATGGGTGTCTTCAGATATTGATTTTGCTGCAGTTACGGTGGGAGCACTTCGACTTCAGGCGTTATTGAGCGAGGCCTCAGTCGAGATTCCACACCTTCACACTATTGGCGATGTAGAAGTTTTGAGTGCCTTAATCGTTGTACCTGAAGGCGAACAGCATTTTCTAGGTGCTAGCGTTGCAGCAGGTCAATTACGCCGCCTTGGCTGTGATGCAAGCATATCTTTTTGTGAAGATGTCAAAGAAGTCACAGAACGAGTTAAATTTGATCAACCAAATATGGTTTTATTTTCATGTGCACGAATCGAGCCGCTAAAGTATGTTACTCGATTGGTTGATAAAATTACATCATCAACAAAAACGCCTCCAGTGCTTGCACTAGGTGGACCTATCAGAGGTAATCTAAAAAGTATAAAAGAACACACTGGTGTTGATTTGATGACAAATTCAGCGAAGGACGTGCTCGGTTTTTGTGCGAAACGCCAAAAGGCACTGGGTGGAAAATGACCAGCCCAAAAAATAATTTTTGGACCAGTGGAGCTGTACCACTTATTGAGCCTGAATTCCTAAGCAGCATAATAGGCGCAGCCTCTGACATCGCTTTAGTTGTATCATCTCAGGGTGTCATACTCTCAGTTGTGGTCAACAATCAGGATGACTCCTTTGGGAATCTGAAACATTGGGAGGGACGGCCCATTGCTGATTTTCTCACAGTTGAAAGCATAAGCAAATTTAACGCTTCGCATGGTGTATATTTATCTGGCAAAGTCCCAAAAAAATCACTGGAGCTGAATCACTCTGATAACGCCATCTGGCAATATCCAGTGCGCTATACCTTTCATAGGTTTGGTCAAGACAACGCAGTTTTACTATTGGGCCGCGATTTGCGTCCCATCGCAGAAACACAACAGCAGTTAGTTAAAGCGCAAATTGCTTTAGAAAAAGGATATGAAGCTCGCCGAGAATTTGATGCGCGTTATCGTGTTGTAATGGCAAATATTGAAGATGCTGTTGTATTCTTATCAGTTCAAACTGGTCGGATTGAAGGGGCTAATGACAAAGCGGCTAATCTTCTCGGCATGAAAGCAGACACATTAACTGGAGCCACTTTCTCAAAATTGTTTTCTGACCGTACAGGAGCTGAACTTCTTGAGAGCCTAATGAATGCAACACTATCAAACGATGCGGAACCAATAAGTGTTCGCGCAACCCGCACACAAAAAACGTTGTCGCTAGTGCCCGTTGTATTTCGGGCGGGAGGTCAGCGGGTGCTGATGTGCCGTGTACTAGAGAACGCGAAACCTTTCGTCACCAATTATACGTCATCGGATCATGATGGGGCACTGATCCAACAGACTACCGACGGAATAATTTTTATGGATTTACAAGGTTCAGTTTTGTCTGTGAACGATGCGTTTCTTAATCTTGTTGGCGCAGCCAATACTACCGATGTTGTTGGAAGCAAACTCTCAGATTTTATGGCACGAGGCCAAATTGACCTCGATGTGCTGTTAGAAAATACAAATCAAACCGGTCATATGAGAGCATATGCGACACGCTTGATTAATGATCTTGGTGCGCGTGTACCAGTTGAGGCATCTACAACGCGTCTTAATGATCCGCAGAACCCTGTTATTGCATTGATCATGCGCGATGTAAGCAGGCTTGATGTGATCCGAACGACAGAAAGCCAGCCCACCATGCACGATCCTGCTCACAATGTAATGGATTTGGTTGGTTCCGCATCCTTAAAAGACATTGTGGCTGAGACCACAGACGTTGTTGAAAAGATGTGCATCGAAACGGCAGTAAGCCTAACTCGCAACAATCGGGTCGCAGCGGCTGAAATGCTTGGGTTATCGCGACAATCACTTTATGTCAAACTACGCAAATTTGGCTTGCTTGCAAAAGAGTGACTGACAAAGCCGTCTGACACTTGCGTGAACTCAAAGTGTCAGACATAGTTTACACATGAATACTAGTCACTCCCTCACCGTACGCCGATTTCCTGAACCTTTAGCCGCTTTTCAATTGATCAAACCGATCACGTGGTTCCCACCTATGTGGGCCTATCTTTGTGGAGTAATCTCGTCTGGAACTTCACCAACGGGAAAATGGCATTTGATGCTATTAGGCGTTTTACTCGCTGGACCCATAGTATGTGGCATGAGCCAAGCTGCGAATGACTGGTGCGACCGCCATGTCGATGCCATCAACGAACCCAACCGTCCCATACCCTCAGGCCGCATTCCAGGACGTTGGGGTTTGTGGATCGCATGGGGCATGTCAATCCTATCACTCTTTGTCGGATGGCATCTTGGTCCTTGGGGCTTTGCCGCTACGGTCATTGGCGTAATCGCAGCCTGGGCATACTCGGCAGAGCCAGTGCGACTGAAACGATCCGGTTGGTGGGGTCCAGGTCTTGTAGGCTTAAGTTATGAGACATTGCCATGGATCACCGGGGCAGCAGTTCTGAGTGCAGGCGCACCACTGATCCAAGTAATAATCATAGCATTTTTATATGGTATTGGTGCACATGGCATCATGACACTAAATGACTTCAAGGCCTTGGACGGGGACAGGCAAATGGGTTTGAAGTCTTTGCCAGTTACTCTTGGACCGCACAGAGCAGCGCAGGTAGCCTGCGCCGTTATGACTGCGCCACAGTTACTCGTCTTGATGCTGTTAGTGATTTGGGGTCGCCCATTTCATGCTTTGGGAATATTTTGCGTCCTTCTTTTACAATTCTGGGCCATGACAATCATGTTCAAGGACCCCAAAGGAAAGGCGCCTTGGTATAATGGAACTGGTGTCACACTTTATGTGGCGGGTATGATGATTACCGCTTTTGCGCTTAGAGGGCTGACATGACAATAAGCTGGGGTACTCTTATTCGTCTCTGTCTGGTTAATGCTGCGATTGGCGGCCTCGCAGCACTACCAGTTAACCTTTTCAACCGTTTGATGACGGTAGAGTTAGCACTACCTGCCTTGTTACCAGGGCTTTTGGTGGCCTTGCATTATGGTGTACAACTAACCAGGCCACTATGGGGGCATCGTTCAGACTTAAAGGGCGGTAGAACACCTTTTATTTTAATAGGTATCCTCGTCGTTTGTCTTGGTGTTTTGGGGGCTGCTTGGGGAATTCAGGTTGCAGATGAATCAGTGCCTTTAGCACTTTTTATATGGGTGGTTTCTTACGCAGCTATCGGTTTAGGAATTGGGGCGGCAGGAACTTCTTTTCTCGCCTTACTTGCAAGCGTAACTGGACCACGTAAAGGAGCTCCGGCGACGTTAGCATGGTTACTGCTAATAGCAGGCGCAATCATCGCATCAGTAGGAACGGGCATTATGCTGGAGCCTTATAGCGCCACACGGCTGGTCAGTGTCGTAGCAGTAGTTTGCTTAATAGCTTTTGTGCTCTGTTTAATTGCCACATGGAACGTGGAAACACACGCTCCCGGTGTTCATGTGGACACAGGAACACCGTTTTTTGAGGGTTTAAGCAAAACCTGGAATGATCCAGTAGCGCGAAAATTCACTGGCTTTGTCTTTTTATCAATCCTTGCTTTCTACCTCTCAGAGTTGATCTTCGAGCCTTTTGCAGGACACATCCACGGCCTTAATCCTGAGGACAGCACCAAACTTTCCGGTGGAAAAGATGGCGCAGCATTACTGGGCATGGTTGGCGCAGGTATACTTTCACATTTTGGACGTGGTAACTTGCGCTTCTGGGCTGTGCTAGGTTGTGTTCTTTCAGCAGCAGGCCTGGTCGGATTTGCAACTGGCCTACCACTGGTACCCAGCACTATTGTTCTAGGCTTTGGTAATGGTCTTTTTGTAGTAGGCGCTGTAGGATCAATGATGCAACTAGCAACTGCCCACGCCAAAGCAACCGGCATGCGCATGGGTGTTTTTGGAGCTGCACAGGCTGTAGCTGCCGGCCTTGCAGGAATTGTTGCAACAGGCATGCTGGACCTGACCCGTTTGATTTTGCCAGATTCGATAGCTTATGGTGTCGTATTTATGCTCGAGGCTATTCTCTTCATTATAGCAGCTATTGTAGCAGCCCGAGTGATGCGTTTGCCCTCCAATATGAATGATGTAACCTTGGTTCCGGGGGGATAAAAATATGTATGATGTTGTCGTTGTGGGCGGTGGACCATCTGGTGCCACAGCTGCCGAAGATCTCACACGATCAGGTCACTCTGTAGCTTTGCTGGATCGCGAAGGACGGATTAAACCTTGTGGTGGAGCAATACCACCACGCTTGATGAAGGATTTTCAGATACCTGAAGATCAGTTGCTCACAAAAGTAACTACAGCCCGCATGATATCTCCAAGCGGTAGGCACGTCGATATTCCCATCGAAAACGGTTATGTTGGAATGGTGGATCGCAAAGACTTTGATCCATTCCTTCGCTCCCGCGCCAAAGAAGCCGGAGCAAAATATTTTACAGGCACATTTGTTAGAATTGAACGTCCCGAAGGAAACCCTGTGGTTATTTACCGAGACAAGGCTACTCAGGAAGAACACAAACTTCCTTGCAGAGCCGTAATTGGGGCTGACGGAGCAAAATCTCGCGTTGGTTTAGCAGAAGTTAAAGATGCTGATAAAGTACCTCTGGTTTTTGCTTATCATGAAATTATCAAAGCTCCACCCAAGAACAAAATCTATGACCCTGCACGATGTGACGTCATCTACGACGGTGCTATCTCACCTGATTTTTATGGTTGGGTTTTTCCACATGGAGACAGTGCCAGTGTTGGCATGGGATCCGAGTTATCATCCGTAAACCTAAAGCAAGCTACTGCAGATTTACGCATAGCCTCGGGGCTCGCAGATTGTGAAACTCTGCGAAAAGAGGGCGCACCCATCCCACTTAAGCCACTTGACAGATGGGATAACGGGAAAGATGTCATATTAGCTGGCGACGCCGCGGGTGTTGTGGCCCCATCCTCAGGTGAAGGGATCTATTACGCTATGGTTGGTGGGCGTGTGGCTGCCACAGCTTGTACTGCGATGCTTGCATCTGGCAGAGTTAAAGATCTCAAATTAGCGCGTAAACTCTTTATGCGTGAGCATAAAACAGTGTTTCGAGTTCTTGCTTCAATGCAGAATGCCTATTACCGATCTGATGATAGACGTGAGCGATTTGTATCTCTTTGTCACGATGTTGACGTACAAAAATTAACCTTTGAGGCTTATATGAACAAAAAACTAGTATCAGCGCGCCCTATGGCTCATATTAAAATTGGCATAAAAAATATAGCCCATCTAACAGGTTTGGTTAAGGCAGACTACGTATGAGTATAATGATCCCTGCTTGGGTAAATGGCAGCTTAGTCCCCGTTGAAAAACTTGAAGCACATAAACGCGGTTTTAAACATAAAGCCGTGTCAGTCTTTATATTGCAGAACGACAATGTATTATTACAACAACGAGCGTTGGAAAAATACCATACACCAGGTCTATGGGCCAATACCTGCTGCACCCATCCTGACTGGGACGAAGACCCTAATGATTGCGCTGTTCGGCGGTTGACTGAAGAACTAGGCATTAAAAATCTGAACCTCGAGCACCGTCATCATCTTGAATACCGTGCCAAAGTGGGTGGAGGTTTAATCGAACATGAAGTTGTAGACGTGTACGTCGGGTACGCACCTCCAAATTTTCAAGTCGAGCTCAACCCAGATGAAGTAATGGCGATTGAATGGCTCAGTTTCACAGATATAAAATCTGCTATTGAACAAAACCCTGAACGCTTCACACCATGGTTAAAAATTTATATGGCTGAACATGCAAATACAATTTTTGGTGACGATTTAGTCCATTTGTAACTATCACGTTCAATGTTAAATCACGGCAGTACTAAAAATTTTTGTGATCTGCTTCAGTACCAGTCGATCTTTAGCTGTCTCCATTACAGTAATCACTTCATGATTATCTGGGGTTCAAACTCAGATTAAAAGCGGACACAGCCGCTGATTGGATAAATAACTTGACCGTATTTTTAACCACAAAATATACAAAACTTACAGTTACTTTTTCTTTTTTAATAAAGGCGTTAGAATTGGGACCAGAAGCGTGGTGAGGGATCCCAACGGGTCAGCTGGAATATTTTTCAATGACCCAACAATCTGACGTACATCGGATCCAAAATCTTGCATTTCTACTTCAAGGTCAGCAATTGCCATATCCCTAACTTCTACTACCGGCGCAATTTCTCGTTCAACGTTCAACTTCGCTGCAGTGATCGCTAGGACAAGGGTCAATATTAAATTCAAAATAGCCAGAATACAGGCCGCCCATGTGGGAGAGACTAGTCCGCTAAGAATAAAGTAAAAGCAAAGGTTCAAAAAAACCAAGCCAATCATTGCTAAAACACCTGCTAAAGCCATCAAGATTGTCTGATTTTGAATGACTGCTAAACGCCGTCGCGCAATTAGGCTTTCAGTTCGATAAATCGTTGTGATACTACGACTAATCCGATTCATGTTGATCTCCTATTTTGACACGCGACCAACAAAAAGCCCCAGGATGAAAGTAGCTATTAAAACGGTCACAGGCTTTTCTTTATGCAGCATTTTTAGTTCATCTATCAAAGTTGCGCCTAGATCTTCAATCTGGTCCAAGTCAAGGCCATGGTTAACCAAAATTTGCGACAAACCTTCGGTATTATGTTCTGTTTTACCCAGTAATTCTGCATCAGTTTTATCCATGTTTCTTTTTTTTGCATCATAGGCAAGGCGGCTGTTTTCCAATTCTAACTTGAGGCTTAAAAGTTCCTTTTCGAGCTCTGCTTTAGTCGCCATTTAATTGTACCCCTCAAGTAATTATCAGCTACTGCGTCCTAGCCTAACAAAATATCTTATGTGTTTTTACTGAAGTTGTTATTATTTTTACCAAGCATTTATTTTTCTAATTTTTTATCGTATGCATCAGTAGATGAATAACCAAATTCAATTGAACATTCAATCTATCCTGTGCTAAGATGAATCGTGTAGAGCACATAACCAATGTGCTACTTTTCATACAAATACAATTTGGATAGAAAGGAGATTTTCTTTATTTATCATATCAGCGCTTACGTCTACAATACCGCTTTTATACGCCTAATTGAATCAAAAATTTGGAGAGATCCCTATCATATGTACATATGATTTTTTAGTTCAAACATGACAACGCGGGCTTTATAATAAGGACAGAGTTTGCATTCATTTTGATAAAAATTTTAAGATTTTGAACCTTGTTACAGGGAGTTTCAGTGCTCAAATTGGTCAGAAAAACTGTTTTAGGAACATTATTAATTGGGCTTTTATCATGTGCACCCTCACTAACTTCTAAAGATCCAGACACGGTTAATATATTGATCGGTCAAGAAGTTTTGCGCAGCTACCCCACTTTTCAAGACGCCAAACCACACGAGGGGATTGGCGACAAACCGCAAAACTTTGCTGTCCACGGTATAGATGCATCACGATGGCAAAGCGACATTGATTGGCAAACTGCACGTTCCGCCGGTATTTCATTTGCCTATATTAAAGCTACTGAGGGTGGAGATGTTTTTGATCCAATGTTTCTTGCGCATTGGAATGGGGCGCAAAAAGCCGGTGTGCGTCAGGGAGCATATCATTATTTTTACTTTTGCCGTCCCGCGATAGAACAGGCACGATGGTTTATCAGTCATGTACCACGGGAAGCTAAGGCGCTACCACATGTTCTGGATATGGAATGGAACCATCTATCACGAACTTGCCCACTCCGTCCAACTGGCGCTAAAGTCCGTGAGGAAGCCAAACGTTTTTTAGACATTCTTGAAAAACACTATGGCCAGCGTCCAATTATCTATACAACCGTCGACTTTTATCGTGATACCAATATCGAACAATTAAAAAATACTCAATTTTGGTTGCGGTCTGTTGCCGCCCATCCTCGCAAAACTTACCCTGGACAGAAATGGATATTCTGGCAATACACCGGCACCGGTATTGTTCCCGGTGTGCCAACTCCAGTAGACATAAACGTTTTTGCGGGTACGCTCAAGGAATGGAGGAATTGGCCAGATTAGCCATTAATCTTTTTTTTGAAGAGAAATCTATTTACTCGGGCATCTCTTAATTACAGCATCGGAACATCGCTGGAGATGCATAATCATAGTCCGACCTATCGACTCGACGCATAGCGCTATATAAATAGTTAGAGCTATTATGCTATGTGTATTTTCTATACTACGTCTTACAAAATCTGGGGACAGTTGACTAAATTTTACTAAGAGAAATTCCACCCAACCCAATTTTGCAAAATGCTTAAAAATTAATTAAAGAGGAATACTCTGAGCGTATTATAACCACCAATAATATGACAAAAGTCTTAGATCAGATAAATTCTTGACCAAGCGATAAAAAAACGTGTTACTTAACAGTATCTAATCTGGGGACTGATATGACAAAATTTAATTCTTTTAACCGCCGCCACTTTATGATGACTACTGCAGCATCATCATTAATTCTTGGTGCTGGCCCAACCTTTGCAGCAGAACCGATTAAAACTGCAGGGATTTATACTGTCCCGGTGGAGCAGCAATGGGTAAGCCGTATTCATATTGCAGCACTTGCCGCACAAGATCGTGGTGATATTGCTTACACTTTCTCTGAAAATGTAAGCAATACCGACTATGCCCGCGTTATTCGCGAGTATGCAGAAGCGGGCAACAAGCTTATAATCGGCGAGGTGTTTGGTGCTGAAGCTGAAGCGCGCGAAGTTGCCGCAGAATATCCAGACGTCGCTTTTCTAATGGGATCGAGCTTTAAAGAAGATGCAGCCTTACCAAATTTTGCGGTCTTCGATAATTACATTCAGGATGGCTCTTACCTTTCAGGCATCATTGCAGGCGCAATGACAAAATCTGGAAATATTGGCATGGTTGGTGGCTTCCCAATTCCGGAAGTAAATCGACTAATGCATGCCTTTATGGCTGGGGCACTAGAAATGAATCCAGACATTAAATTTCAAGTCAGCTTTATTGGTAGCTGGTTTGATCCACCAAAAGCTAAAGAAACTGCCTTCGCAATGATCGAGAATGGTGCGGATATCCTTTATGCTGAGCGCTTTGGTGTTTCCGATGCAGCAAAAGAAAAAGATATCTTGGCGATTGGGAATGTAATCGATACTCAGGCCGAATATCCTAACACAGTCGTAGCTTCAGCAATCTGGCACTTTGAGCCAACCCTAAACAAGGCAATTGCCGAGTTGCAAGCAGGCAAATTCAAAGCAGCGGACTACGGGGTTTATTCGTTTATGAAGGCTGGTGGCACTTCTTTAGCGCCGCTAGGAAGCTTTGACGGAAAAGTCCCAAGCGCTGCAATGAAACTTGTCAAAAAACGTGAAGCTGACATCAAATCAGGTTCTTTTACAGTCATTATTAATGATGAAGAGCCAGGTTCGTCGTAATCCAGAATGACAGATACTCTCGTTGAGGCTCTATCCCTCGACGCAATAACTAAACGCTTTGGAGAGCTGACTGCAAATGATGCAGTCAGCCTTTCTTTAAACCAAGGCGAAGCTATTGCATTACTCGGTGAAAATGGCGCTGGTAAAACTACGCTTATGAATATTCTTTTTGGTCAGTATACAGCTGATAGTGGGACTGTTCGTGTATTCGGTGAAAAGTTGCCGCCAGGAAATTCGCGCGCAGCATTAAATGCCGGTGTCGGCATGGTGCATCAGCACTTTACTCTTGCGGATAACCTAACCGTTCAAGAAAATATTACGCTAGGCACGCAATCACTACTTAGTTACAGTTCAAACAGTGCTGAAGCGAAGGCTCACATTATAGCTTTATCAAACAAATATCAACTTGCAGTTTCTCCGAATGCGCGCGTTGGAACATTAACTGTAGGTGAGCGACAAAGAGTTGAAATTCTAAAAGCACTATACCGTAATGTACGCATTTTAATCCTCGATGAACCGACTGCAGTCCTTACGCCACAAGAAACTGATGACCTCTTTGCTACCCTGCGTCATGCAATTTCAGATGGGCTGGCGATCATTTTTATATCCCACAAGCTCCATGAAGTAATGACCATTGCCGACCGAGTTGTCGTCCTGCGACACGGTAAAATAGCTGGTAAGGTTGAGATTAAAAATACAAGTAAAGAGGCGCTTGCTAAAATGATGATGGGCACAGAGGCTAGCCCCCCAGAAGTGGCCAATTCCACCCCAGGTGCCGCATTGCTTGAGTTGCGCAAAACCAGTACGCTAGACATTGGAAATAAACCAGGCCTACGCGACGTTTCATTGACGTTACGAGAGGGTCAAATAATTGGCCTTGCTGGTGTATCTGGCAACGGACAAGCTGCAATAGCTGATTTAATTGGTGGATCAATGTATCCAGTTAGTGGTCAGATTTTGTTATCAGGTACCCCGATCCAGGGCTGGACACCACACAATGCCGTTAAAAGTGGTATCGCTCGTATCCCCGAAGATCGGCATAAAACTGGGACAATCGCCGATTTCAACCTCACTGAAAACGCAATACTTGAGCATTACAAATCTAGCAACTTTAGTACCTACGGCTGGCTAAACTGGCGTAAATCAAGGACTTTTGCGAGTGCCATTGTTAAAAAATATGACGTACGCTGTCCCGGAATTGATACGCCGATCCGTTTGCTATCCGGCGGAAACATGCAAAAGCTAATTCTTGGCCGAGTCTTAGAGGGCCAACCACGTGTTATTCTTGCCAACCAACCCGTGCGTGGTCTTGATATCGGGGCAGTAAATTATGTGCATAATCAATTGCTAAATGCCCGTAACCGCGGCGCTGCAATCTTAATTATATCTGAAGACTTGGACGAGATCATGGCACTGTCTGACGTAATCCATGTTATTTCTAGCGGCAGACTATCACCTGCGTTTGATCGTGGCCAAATGACACCAACTCAGTTGGGGCTCTGGATGGCAGGATCAGGTTTCGATGGTGAGGTTTCAAATGCGTCTTGAGCCAATCAATAATCCAAATATTGCGCGTAAGTCTGTCCCACCAGCCATTGCCTTACTGACTACAATATTGATTACATCTGTGTTGGCAATGCTAGCTGGCGCTAATCCATTTTCTGTGTTTGGGCTCATTTTAGAGGGAGCCTTTGGATCACAGTTTGCTTTGCTTGAAACATTGAACCGTGCAACACCTCTCATTTTTACGGGTCTGGCAGTTGCAGTCGCATTCCGCGCTAAATTTTGGAATATAGGAGCTGAGGCGCAGCTTTATGCAGGTGCTTTAATAACAGTATTATTAGGCACAGGAATTTTACAATGGCCCGCGGCTATACTTTTACCATTTATTATTGTTGCCAGTATTATTGCAGGAGCAATACTTCTCCTGGTGCCTGCGTTGCTTAAAACAAGATTTGGTGTTGACGAGGTTGTAACAACGCTCTTGTTTAATTTTATTTTCTTATTGTTTGTTTCAATGCTCTTAGAGGGACCACTAAAGGACCCAATGGGCATGGGTTGGCCCAAATCAGCACGTCTAATACCCGAAGCGCGTTTACCCCGACTATTTGAAGGGCTACGTCTCCATTGGGGATTTGGCCTTGCAATTTTTTCATCCATTATTGTCTGGGTAATTCAGACAAAGAGTACTCTCGGTTATGAAATGCGCGCAGTTGGCCTAAATAAAAAAGCTGCAGCTTTTGCAGGTATTTCAGTCAGCCTGGTATTAATCAAAACAGCTTTAATATCTGGCGGGTTGGCCGCACTTGCAGGCTTTTCAGAAGTCGCTGGACTAAAAGGTAGCTTGACACTCGATCTATCGCCTGGCTTTGGCTACACAGGGATTATCGTAGCAATGCTAGCTCTGCTTAACCCGCTGGGTGTAGTTGTCGCTGCCCTATTTGTAGCAGGCATTTTCGTAGGTGCTGACAGCATGAGCCGTGCTGCAGGCGTTCCGACTTATTTAGCAGACATTATGCTGGCAGTAGCACTTTTATTAATGGTTCTTGCCATAATGCTAACTCGTTTTCGTGTAATTAGGGATTAACTCGATGGAGATTATCGAAATCCTGTTCACTGCCAGTTTTTGGGCCGCAGCAATTCGTATTGCAAGTCCTCTAATTTTTGCAACCTTAGGTGAGTTAATTTGTGAACGCGCAGGTGTTCTCAACCTAGGAATTGAAGGTATTATGGTATCAGGCGCATTTGCGGGCTGGATGGCTGTTTATTCCGGTACAGGCCTTTGGAGCGGTGTATGCTTTGCTATGTTGGTAGGCATGCTATTTGGCCTCTTGCACAGCACACTGACTGTGCCCTTCGGCCTCTCTCAGCATGTTGTGGGCCTCGGCGTCACATTACTGGCAACATCATCAACTTATTATGCCTACCGATTGGCTCTACCAGAGGTTACCAGCCCACCCAAAATCGAAGCATTTCAACCGTATGAAGTCCCCATATTAGTCGATATCCCATTAATTGGAACAGCACTTTTCTCACAAACCCCACTAACGTATCTGGCTCTTGTTCTCGTGGTGTTAGTAGCAGTTATACTCTATCGGACCCCACTAGGATTGGCAGTACGCGCCGCCGGTGAGAATCCAGCAGCCGTGGCTGCACAAGGGTTGTCAGTGACTGCAATTCGGATGGGTGCAGTAATTGTAGGCAGTGGCTTAATGGCCGTTGGCGGTGCATTTCTAACAATGTCAGCCTTTGACAGCTTCTTTTTTGAAATGGTGAATGGACGTGGCTGGATCTGTATCGCGCTGGTAGTCTTTGGGTCATGGCAACCAGGCAAGGCACTCCTAGGCGCCGTTTTATTTGCTGCTTTTGATGCACTACAAATTCGAGTGCAACAGACTAGCTTTGGCACTCAAATTCCGTATCAATTTTTCTTAATGATGCCATATATTCTTTCAATCCTTGCACTCATAATAATGTCCCGCCGAGCCGAGGTGCCAGCGGCGCTCATGATTCCATTTAATAAAGGAGAGCGCTGATGTTCGATTTGATCGTCAGAGGTGGTACTCTGCCAGATGGGCGGATAACCGATATCGGAATAAAAGGTTCAAAAATCATAGCGATGGATCAACTCGGTTCGGCTGAGGCAGAGCAAGTAATCGAGGCATCGGGTAACCTCATTAGTCCACCCTTTGTGGATCCTCATTTTCATATGGACGCAACACTGTCTTACGGACTGCCGCGCATCAATGCGTCTGGAACATTGCTCGAAGGAATTGGACTGTGGGGTGAACTCAAGCAAGTCATGACGCAAGACGAAGTTGTTCAACGCGCACTTACTTATTGTGATTGGGCAGCCAGTATGGGTTTGCTCGCAATCCGCAGCCATGTAGATACTTGTGATGACCGCTTATTAGGCGTTGAGGCTTTGTTGGAAGTTCGTAACAAAGTCAAAGACTATATCGACCTACAACTGGTTGCCTTTCCACAAGACGGGTTTTATCGCGACCCCACGGCCCGTGAAAATACTATCCGTGCACTTGATATGGGCGTTGACGTCGTCGGTGGGATCCCACATTTTGAACGAACAATGGTAGATGGCACTGCGTCCGTCACTGAGCTTTGTGAAATTGCAGCCAAGCGCGGTTTACAAGTTGACATGCACTGCGACGAAACTGACGATCCACTGTCACGTCACATCGAAACTCTGGCCTACGAAACACAGCGGTTGGACCTGCAAAATCGGGTCGCAGGGTCACACCTGACATCCATGCATTCAATGGATAACTACTACGTCTCAAAGTTGCTGCCTCTAATCGCAGAAGCTGAGATCAACGTAATTCCAAATCCATTAATCAATATTGTTTTGCAGGGGCGACACGATACCTTTCCCAAAAGGCGTGGCCTCACGCGGGTCAAAGAAATGCTAGCGCATGGCATCAACATTGGATGGGGACAGGATTGCGTACTAGATCCGTGGTATTCTCTTGGAACCGCCGATATGTTGGATGTAGCTTTTATGGGGTTGCATGTTGCGCAAATGACTAGTCCATCAGAAATGCAAACCTGTTTTGATATGGTTACAACAAACAATGCTAAAACAATGGGCCTTACTGACTATGGCTTGCATGTGGGTGCAAAGGCCTCGTTGGTTGTACTGGATGCAGGGTCTGCGATTGAGGCCATACGCCTGCGCGCAGCTCGCCTCCAAGTAGTTGCAAATGGTAAGATAATAAGCCAAACGTCAAGGCCAGACGCAATGCTTTCAATTTTAGACAGGCCGGCATCTATAGGCCGACGTCACAATACATAATAAAAAGACTGAGCAATTTATGTTCTTACCATCAGTACAAATATTATTCACGTTTTTAGCATCATTTATTTATAGGATTTTATCATGCTGTATTATAAGATATAGACGTAATACTATAACAAGTTAGTTAGGTAAAAAATGCTTAACCCTGCACTCCCACTAGGATTTGCGCATCATGATCACACTAATTGTGTAATTGATACGGTAACCGCAGCCGAAACATACTGTGCTGAAAAAGAACTAAGGTTCACACCTGTGCGCCGTAAAGTTTTAGAAATACTATCTCAGGAGCACCGCGCCCTCGGTGCTTACGCTATACTGGACCGACTACGTGAAAGTGGATTCGGTTCGCAACCACCTATCGCGTATCGTGCTCTTGATTTTCTAGTATTAAATGGGCTGGCCCACAAAATAGAACGTTTAAATGCATTCATCGCTTGCTCCCACCTAGGTTATACTCATACGCCCTTTTTTATGATTTGCCACTTATGTGATACAGTTGCTGAAGCACAGTATGTTCCAGATCGCGGTGCGCTTGAGAGCGCAGCACAAGCTGCAGGGTTCCATATTGAACAAACAGTGGTTGAGGCTAAGGGTGTGTGTCCGTCTTGCATAACTAAGGGAGACATATGACCCTCGTTCAAATTGACAACTTGAGCCTTAAGTATAGCAAACGCATGGTGCTATCGAATGTTTCTTTCGAAGTTTCCTCGGGTGAAATCGTAACCATAGTTGGCCCCAACGGATCTGGCAAAACAAGTTTGTTACGCGCTATAATTGGAGCTTTAAAACCTTCGCGGGGGCGGGTTTTACTAAAAAGTGATATACGTTTTGGTTACGTTCCTCAAAAGCTGCATATAGATGAAACCCTTCCTATCACGGTGTCCCGATTTCTAAGGCTACCAAGAAATGTTAACGGATCAGCTATTGATGCAGCTTTATTGCAAGCGGGTCTGCCAGATTTGGCAAAAGTACAAATGTCACATTTATCAGGGGGACAGTTTCAGCGTGTATTGCTAGCGCGGGCTCTAATCGACAAACCTGATATCTTACTGTTGGATGAAGCGACCCAGGGTTTAGATCAGCGCGGATCTGCTTCGTTTTATAAGCAGATTGAAAAGGTCAGGCAAGAAACAGGTTGCGCAGTTCTTATGATAAGCCACGAATTACATGTGGTGATGAGTGCATCTGATCGGGTAATCTGCTTAAACGGCCACGTTTGTTGCGAAGGTACTCCTGCAGTTGTCGCCTCAGCTCCAGAATATCGTGCACTCTTTGGTGCGGATACGGGCGGTGCTTTAGCCCTTTATCAACATCATCATGATCATAGCCATGATGATGATCACGAGCGCCAATACCAATCGGAGACTAAGCACTAATGCTTGATGATTTCTTGGTGCGTGCCAACTTAGCTGGAATCGGTGTAGCCGTCGCTGCAGCTCCATTAGGCTGTTTTGTGGTTTGGAGACGCATGGCCTACTTTGGAGATGCAACAGCACACGCAGCAATTTTGGGAGTTGCCCTTTCTCTTGCATTTTCACTTTCAATTTTCATTGGTACCGTAATAGTTGCTTTGCTTATGGCTTTTACGGTCAGCCTACTTTCAGACCGCGGTTATGCGATGGATACGCTATTAGGTGTACTCGCTCACTCCACACTTGCCTTTGGACTGGTTGCAGTTTCATTTTTATCAGGCATCCGAATAGATCTCATGGCTTACCTTTTCGGAGACATTCTCGCTGTATCACGAAGCGATTTAGGAGTTATATGGATTGGCGCAGGTCTTGTTGTTGCATTAGTCGCTTGGCGATGGACGGCTCTACTAACGTCAACGCTTAATGAAGATTTAGCACATGCTGGAGGCATAGACCCGAAACGTGAGAAAATAGTCCTTACATGTGCGTTGGCTATTACTGTGGCAGTTTCAATCAAAGTGGTCGGGGTTTTATTGATTGCCGCGATGTTGATAATTCCAGCAGCTGCAGCACGGGTATTCTCAAAAACGCCAGAAGGAATGGTGCTGGTTGCTGGTGCGATTGGCACTCTTTCCGTATTAGTGGGACTACGTGTAGCTTACATAATAGATACTCCTGCAGGTCCATCCATTGTTTGCGTGGCAGCTTTAGCGTTTCTTTTATCAAGTGTAACAAAAGGCCTCAGCACCAAAGAATAACCTGCTATAAAAGTAAACAGTACACTCGGCTATTAACCGATTTGTTCAACGCCGTATTAAAAATGATAACTTCAGACATGGTAGATTTCCGTAAAACCTTAACTAATATCTGCAAGAATCGCTTCAAATGAGATTAAGGTTAATGCAGTCATGGATAGGGTTGGATTCTGAGTCCCTATTGAAGGCATAGAGCCACATTCAATTATATATAGATTATTTTGATCCCAGCTTTTTTGATGCTTGTTGACGATACTATTTAACGAAGATGTTCCCATAATATGGGTCTCACATAAATGCCCTGCATCTTGAAAATTAAATTCTGTCGCCAGCTCATCAAAATTTATGTATGTGCTTTTAGATAAATCCGGTGCAGCCATAAAATCTTTCGCTCCAAGCCTGTCTTAGTCCCCTAAAACAGATCCCAATAATCACTTTCTTAGTGATAAGTAAGAATTATACAGAAAATCCAAAACTATAATTATAGATGCTCCCATTACTGCATATAAAATTTAAAATGGTCAGTTGGAAATTGGAAAAGTACACCTGCAATGCGTACTGGGCCAAAGTGCCGCTTACCCGCGAATACTTAGAGACCAATGAGATAAATACTCATCACAATGGCAGATATCACACTAACTCGACTTGGGAAGATCACTGCCAATGATGAATAGCCATGATAACTTATTACAATAGATGACAACGATTTAGCCCTAATTATTTACACCACTAAATAGAACGAAGATAATGACCTGCGCGGTTCTCAATCTATCCAAATGTGACTATAATAACCAATAATTTAGCTCATGTTGTTATTGGAAAGGCTTTCGTCAACAATTATGATAGTTTCAGAAATTGTCGGGTTAGACATTTGAAGTTCATCAGCAGAAAGCTTAATGACCTTATCAACGCGCTCGATGTTCGCTGCTCCGGCAAAAACAGCGCGTGCGGCGGATGAGGGTTTTAAGAGGTTTTTGGCTGCAGCCGCATATTTTCCAAAGGGAACCATATCTGAAGGGTCAGCACCAAGGCGTTCAACGACATCATTTACAAAGTCATAGATCTCTTTGGATTTATCGATGTCACTGTGAACGGCGTCATTAATTGAGCGAGGACCTTCACGAGTGATGCAACGGTAGTTCCCGGTTGCCAGCATGGCCCATTTTGCAAAAGGTACAAATATAGAGTCAAAAACACGAAGTTTGACAGGAACATCTTTGCCGTCAATCTGATAGTTTTCTACGTCTGCCTCCAGGGTCGTAAGTATCAAATTATGAGTGGGGTCTCTAAATTTAGAAACTTTGAAGTTTGTTGGAAGGCCTACAAAAAGAACATTAGGTTTTTCTTCTGGTGGACGAAACGCCTGAGGGTCCGGGGAACACAGGGTCACTAACTCAGGATCGAATTGATCCCATATTTCAGCATCTAGAAACGCATCCCTCAGATTGGATGTGTCGAAATTGGGAATGCGCTTTAAGTAGGGCAATGGCGGCATATTCATGATTGACATACACGGTACTTTGCTTTTGGCAATTTGCCCAAGCAGATTGCTGATGGTAGGGTGCGAGTACTGTGGCTCTTGCATAGCGAGGCAAACGAGATCGTAATCTTGCGGACTAGCGTTTTCTGGGGTTACTGCATTAACTACGCCAGCCAGATTATTTGAAAAAAAGCTGCGATGTGCTTCTTCACCTTTTAATTTGATTCGAACTTCAGTCCCTTCTGAATTGATAAGTGCCGCTGTTTCTTCACGACAGACCAACGTAACATAATGGCCTGCGGCAGCAAATTTTGTAGCAAGTAATGAGCCATAGGAAGCCCCAAGGATAAGAATTTTATATACCATTTCCATTTGTTCCTTTGCATTCATCAAGCGGGAATCAATCTCTCTTATAAATGGTATCACAGACTCAGAATTTTCTGATCAAAATATTTCCATCTCCTAGGACTTTATTAATTTTCATGGAAAGAGCGTCCAACCGCAACGAGCGCTTATAGCCAGCGATTTTTTAACTGAGCAGATCAACCAAAGTTTCCCCAAGCTTAGCGGGCGATGGGGAGACCCGAACTCCTGCAGATTGAAGGGCGTCAATCTTATCCTCTGCTCCACCTTTCCCACCTGAGATTACAGCTCCAGCATGGCCCATTGTACGCCCCGGTGGTGCGGTTCGGCCAGCTATAAAACCAACAACAGGTTTCGAGCGGCCTCGCTTAGCTTCATCTATGAGGAATTGTGCTGCGTCCTCTTCGGCCGAGCCACCTATTTCGCCAATCATGATAATCGACTGGGTGTCCGGGTCAGCCAAGAACAGCTCCATAATATCAATAAATTCAGTGCCTTTAACTGGGTCTCCACCAATACCGACAGCAGTTGTTTGGCCCAAGCCCGCTACGGTAGTTTGATATACAGCCTCATAGGTCAATGTTCCAGAGCGTGACAAAACTCCAACCGATCCCCTTTTAAAAATAGACCCCGGCATAATGCCAATTTTACATTCGTCAGGTGTCATCAAACCGGGACAATTAGGGCCAATTAATCGACTGCTAGATACATCAAGTTTTTCTTTAACACGAACCATGTCCTGAACCGGGACACCTTCAGTAATACAGGTAATGAGCTCTATGCCAGCATCAATTGACTCTTCAATCGCTGCCGCAGCGCCTGCTGGTGGAATATAAATAATACTGGAAGTAGCACCAGTTGCTTCTTTAGCTTCGGCGACACTAGCGTACACAGGCAAGGACACACCAGTTGCGCTGGTCCAATCTGTTCCACCTTTCTGAGGATGAGTGCCAGCGACCATTTTTGTACCGTGGTATGCTAGGGCTTGTTCGGTATGAAAAGATCCAGTTTTTCCAGTGAGACCCTGAACGATGATTTTTGTATCTTTATTGATGAGAATTGACATCTACTTACCCTTTAACGGCTTTAACGATTTTCCGAGCTGCGTCGTCCAGATCGTCTGCGGCAATTACGTTCAGGCCGCTTTCATTGATAATGGATTTGCCTTCTTCAACTTTAGTTCCTTCGAGGCGTACAACCAACGGTACTTGAAGCCCAACATCTTTAACGGCTTGTACAACGCCCTGTGCAATTACGTCGCAGCGCATGATCCCACCAAAAATATTAACCAAAATACCTTTTACGTTTGGATCCGAGGTGATGATTTTGAATGCTGCTGTCACCTTTTCCGTTGTAGCACCTCCACCAACATCTAGAAAGTTTGCCGGTGCTGCACCATAGAGTTTAATGATGTCCATTGTAGCCATCGCCAGACCAGCACCATTGACCATACAGCCAATCTCACCATCCAGCGCGATATAGGCAAGGTCGTACTTCGAGGCTTCAAGTTCTTTAGCATCTTCTTCGCTCTCGTCTCGGTACGCCATCAGGTCTGGATGACGAAAAAGCGCATTCCCATCAAAAGAAATTTTTGCATCAAGGACCTGAATTTCGTTCGACTTAGTGACGATCAATGGATTGATCTCAAGCATACTCATATCTTTGTCAGTAAACGCTTTATATAATGCTTTAAACAGTTTCTTACCCTGATCACGAGAATTACCAGCCAGTTCATAGGCGTCCGCCAATTTCTCAGTGTCTTCGTCCGTAACGCCAGTAGACTGTGTTATATTGATAGTATGGATTTTATTTGGTGTCTCTTCGGCAACTGTTTCTATATCCATGCCACCTTCAGTCGAAGCCACAAACGAGACTTTACCTGTTTCACGATCAACAAGGATCGAAAGGTAAAGCTCGCGTTCAATATCAGCACCGTCCTCGATGAAAATACGATTAACTTGCTTGCCCGCTGGACCAGTTTGTTTGGTTACAAGTGTTTTACCCAGCATTTCACTGGCATTGGCCAATGCTTCTTCCGCAGAAAAGGATACGCGTACGCCACCTTTAGCGTTTTCACCAAGCTCTTTGAATTTACCTTTTCCGCGTCCTCCAGCATGAATTTGGCTTTTTACAACCCAGACTGGCCCCGAAAGTGTACCAACTGCTGCCTCTATTTCATCCTGATTAGTAATTGTGACACCATTCGCGACAGGTGCGCCAAAGGTTTTTAAAACTTCCTTGGCTTGATGCTCATGGATGTTCATTTATTTCTCCTCATGTTGGAAATCATTTGATTAATGTCAATATATCTTTGAAAGCGTCAGCGCTGGCATTTCCAAGCCATTCAAAAATCACCATCTCTGTGGTGACAATACTCACCCCGATCGTACTTAAACGGACCAAACAGGCCGCCTCATTTTCTAATGTTCTTGATGCAGTTGCATCAGATACAAAAAAAACTTCGAAACCTTCCTCAACAAGGCCAAAAGCAGTTTGAACAACACAAATATGTGCTTCCATTCCCGTCAGAACAACCTGCCTGCGATTCAGTGATTTAAATGCCTTAGCAAAGCCAGAATCTTCCATGCAAGAAAAGTGCATCTTCGGCAATATCTCAGATGTGCCAGCGACTGATTTAATCTCTGGAATGGTGGCCCCAAGCCCCCTAGGATATTGTTCAGTCAGTAGGGTGGGAATGCCAATTTTTTCAGCTGCCTGTAGCAGAATTCGCGCATTTCTTATAGTACGAGCAGGTGCTATCATGGCAGGTACCAGACGTTCCTGCATGTCAATAACAACCAGTACAGAATCATGGGCCCTAATTAACAATTTACACCCTCCAAAAACATAAACCCGAGCCGGTATGTGGTATACCACTGATATCAAAGTCAAGAGTTTTAAACACAAAACGAAAAACTGTTTGACTGATATTGATCTAGGTGTATGGTATACCACACACCAAATGCTTGTAGAAATTAAGTATTTCAGAGCGGTTTGCCCATGAGGGGGAATTTCACATGTCGATTGGCGACAAACTTACGCCGATAGCCGAAAGCTTCACATTGAAGGATCACACCTTCGCAGTGTTGCGTGCGGCTATACTCGATATGGATATTTACAGTCCTAACACAGATTTGCGTTTAGATGAACGAAAGCTAGCTAATAAACTGGGGATTTCCCGTACACCCATCCGCGAGGCACTTGCACGACTGGCGCAAGAGGACCTTGTTCAAATCATACCCCGCAAGGGTGTTTTTGTCTGTCGCAAAACACGACAAGAAATCTTAGAAATGATCATCACTTGGGCGGCGCTTGAAAGTATGGCGGCCCGTCTAGCAACGGAAAATGCGACCGATGCCGATCTGGCCGCACTGCGAAAATTTGCGATGAAGCATAGTAGTGATGCAGTGCGCGCAGACATCGAAGAATATTCAGACGCTAATATCAAGTTCCATCAGATGATCCTCGAATTATCTGGTTGTGCACTATTGGGTTCTACCGCTGAAGGGTTATTAATTCATATGCAAGCCATCCGTCGTCGTACCATGGGTGAAAGTGACAGAGCCCTTAAATCAGTAGTTGATCATATGGAAATAATAGAAGCACTTTTGGCCCGAAATCCAAATCTGGCGGCGCGGCGCGTACGAGAGCATACGATGCGTTTGCATGACCACATCAGGAAAACTTGGACAAGAATTGAAACAATTGGCTCGTCAAAAACTACGACTAGCTAAAAAATATCACGAGGACGTAAATGAGCCAATCCGAACCAGTACAAAACATGAATGCCAAGACCCTTGAAAACGCAACTAGTGATCTGACAGACGGCTTTCACTTGCTCATAGATGCTTTGAAGTTAAATGGCGTCAAAACAATCTATAATGTGCCAGGCATTCCGATCACTGATTTAGGCCGCTATGCGCAAGCCCAAGGAATCCGAGTTTTGTCGTTTCGCCATGAACAGCATGCAGGTTATGCCGCTGCAGCTGCAGGTTTTTTGAATAAAAGACCAGGTATTTGCATGACAGTTTCGGCGCCCGGTTTTTTAAATGGTTTAACTGCACTTGCACATGCGACCACCAACTGTTGGCCGATGATCCTAATTTCTGGGTCTTCAGAGCGTGAAATCGTGGACCTGCAACGTGGTGACTACGAAGAAATGGACCAGCTGGCTGTTTCTCGCCCACATGCCAAAGCATCATACCGTATTCTGCTCGCCGAAGACATCGGTCTGGGCGTTGCTAGGGCATTCCGCGCAGCAACAACGGGCCGTCCAGGCGGGGTGTACTTAGATGTTCCAGGGTCGCTGCTTGGTCAAGTAATGGATGAAGTTGAGGGCAAAAAATCACTGCGCCAAGTTATTGACCTGAACGCAGCGTCAATTCCAGCTCCAGCGGCCGTAGCCCGTGCGCTTGAAGTTCTGAAATCAGCCAAAAAACCACTGCTAATCATCGGTAAAGGTGCCGCATATGCACAGTGTGATGAAAAAGTCCGCCAATTGGTAGAAACACTTGGCTTTCCTTATTTGCCGATGTCAATGGCCAAGGGTCTTATGCCTGATAACCATGTACAATGCGCCTCAGCAGCGCGATCACTAGTTTTAAAAGAAAGTGATTGCGTATTCCTCATCGGTGCGCGACTGAACTGGCTACTAGGTCAAGGTCAAGGCCCGGCTTGGGGTGAAAAATATGCTAAAAAGTTCGTACAAATCGATATTGAACCAACTGAGATAGATTCAAACCAGACGATTTCTGCACCTTTAATCGGTGATATTGAAAGCTGCGCTGACGCACTTTTGGATGCTATTGGTGGAAATTGGGAAAAACCGCCCAAAGGCTGGACTGGTGCTGTACGCGCTAAAGTTGAAGCCAACGTGGCTCGAATGGCACCCAAACTGCGAAATAATAATTCACCTATGGATTACCAAGGTGCAATGGGTGTCATCAAAGACGTGATGGCCGAACATCAGGATACTATTCTGGTTAACGAAGGTGCCAACGCGCTTGATCAATGCCGTTCAATCGTGGACATCCATAAACCCCGCAAACGTCTTGACGTTGGTACTTGGGGAATAATGGGTATTGGCATGGGTTCTGCTGTCGCAGGCGCTGTTGAAACTGGAAATCAGGTTCTCTGTGTAGAGGGCGACAGCGCCTTTGGGTTTAGTGGTATGGAGGTCGAGACTATCTGCCGCTATAATTTGCCAATTTGTATCGTGATCTTCAATAACAATGGAATTTACAGAGGCGATGGCGAAAATTGGAGTGGTGGTGAAGATCCATCACCCACAGTTTTTGTGAAAGATTCCAAATACGAAATGATGATGCAGGCCTTTGGTGGCGTCGGTGTGGTTGCAAATAATCCTGATGATTTGCGCCGTACAATCTCTGAAGCCTTCAAGAGCCGCAAACCCACATTGATAAATGCCATTATTGCAGAAGATGCCGGTCGTGAAAGTGGTAACATAGGTAATCTAAACCCAACCTCAGTAGTCGCGCAGCATATTTATCCGCAGGCAAAAAAGTAAAACCCGCTTCGGGCTCTTCCCGAGGCATTTAGCAACATGAGATCCCTATCTAACCCGTAGGGTCGCGAAGAAAGAAGAAACAATGAAAGCTCTTGAAGGCGTTAAAATCCTTGATTTCACACACGTTCAGTCAGGACCAACCTGTACTCAGCTCTTAGGATGGTTTGGCGCAGATGTGATAAAAGTTGAAAGGCCCGGAGTGGGTGATGCGACCCGCAAACAGCTTATTGATGTTCCTGGCGCTGATAGCCTTTACTTTACTATGCTCAATCACAACAAGCGCTCGATCGAACTTAACTCAAAAGATGAGACCGGCAAAGAGGTACTAACGCGACTGATCGAAAAATGTGACGTAATGGTCGAAAATTTTGCGCCAGGAGCACTGGACCGGATGGGCTTTTCTTGGGAGCGGGTGCAAGAGATAAATCCCCGAATGATTTTAGCCTCAATCAAAGGTTTTGGACCAGGCAATTATGAAGATTGCAAAGTTTACGAGAACGTTGCGCAATGCGCAGGTGGTGCGGCCTCAACAACTGGTTTCCGTGATGGACCACCTTTAGTGACCGGCGCACAGATTGGCGATAGTGGAACCGGATTACACCTTTGCCTTGGGATCGTGACAGCCCTGTTCCAGCGGGAAAAAAGTGGGCGCGGCCAAAAAGTTACAACTGCCATGCAAGATGGAGTCTTAAATCTTTGCCGCGTTAAATTGCGCGATCAGCAGCGTCTCGAAAAAGGCCCATTGAACGAATATTCTCAATTTGGTGAAGGTATTCCCTTCGGCGACGCGACGCCACGTGCAGGTAATGATTCAGGAGGGGGCCAACCAGGCCGTATTCTTAAATGTAAGGGCTGGGAAAATGATCCCAATGCCTACACCTATTTCATCACACAAGCCGCTGTTTGGGGCAAAGTCTGTGATTTAATTGGAAAGCCAGAGTGGAAAGATGCACCTGGGTATGCAACCCCACCAGAAAGGTTGGACAAGCTGAATGAAATCTTCGGTGCTATCGAAGAATGGACAATGACCAAGACAAAATTTGAGGTCATGGACATTTGTAATCCCCATGACATTCCAGTCGGTCCAATCCTATCAACCAAAGAGATAATGGAAGATGATGGTCTGCGCGCAACAGGAACAATTGTTGATGTGGATCACCCAGAGCGAGGTAAGTACACCAGTGTTGGCTGTCCAATCAAGCTAAGCGATAGCCCCGTTGAAGTGACGCGTTCACCACTGTTAGGCGAACATACAGCTGAAATTCTTTCTGAGGTACTCGGATACAAAGGCGAAAATCTGGCCCGAGTTGTTGAATCAGGTGCGGTTGGTACTGCCAAAGGAGCAACATAAATGAGCGACAAAATGCGCCTAATTGTTATGGGCCAGCAGGCCTTTGGCAAAGATGCCCTTGCTAAACTTCTAGAAAAAGGTCGTGACGAAGTTGTTGCTGTCTATTGCGAACCTGATCGCGAAGGTAAGCCTATCGACCCGATTAAAGAGTTTGCGCTTGAAAAGGGACTGCCTGTTCACCAGCCCGCAAATTTCAACGATCAAAGTACATTAAACACGCTGTCATCGATCAAAGCAGATCTTATGATAATGGCCTTCGTAAACGTTTTTGTCCCAGAGGCCGCCCGCAACACGCCAACCCATGGCTCAATCTGTTTTCATCCATCGCTACTACCACTGCATCGCGGACCAAGCGCCGTCAACTGGCCTATTATTATGGGATCAAATAAATCAGGATTTTGCTGGTTTTACCCATCAGACGGGCTGGATGAAGGCGATAGTCTTTTACAATGGGAATGCCCAATCGACGAAGATGATACAGTGATCAATTTATATTTCAAAAAGATTTACCAGCCTGCTGTTGATTCTGTTTTGCAAGTTTGCAATCTCTTTCGCGCTGGGAATCCACCGCGCATAATACCCGATGAAGCAAAGGCAACATATGAGCGCCGCTGCATCAAGAAACATGCGCGGATTGATTGGAACAAACCAGTTGGACAAGTCTATAATCTGATCCGCGGCACCAACCCTGCACCCGGTGCTTGGACCACTCTTAATGGCGAGGAAGTGCAAATTTTCGACTCGATGCGCGTACCTGGCGACGGAATTTCAAGCAAAATCATTGACATCAATGATGAAGGCATCACCGTCCAGTGCATTGGAGGTCGTATTCTTGTCAAGCGTGTTCGGCCCTCTGGAAGCGGTAAAATAACGGCGTCTGAATGGGCTGCAACTGCCAGCCTTTCGGTTGGCGATCTGCTCGGTTCCGGAAACAATACAAACTTATAGGTCTATGAATATGTCTGATATCAAAATAGCTCGTGCAGCCAATAAAAAGCCCATCCAAGAGATTGGCGGCAAGCTTGGTATTCCCACAGAACATTTACTGCCTTTTGGCCACGATAAAGCAAAGGTTTCAGAGGAATTTATCAAATCATTGAGTAGAAACAAGGACGGCAATTTAATCCTTGTAACTGCTATCAATCCAACGCCTGCAGGTGAAGGTAAGACAACGACAACTGTGGGTTTAGGGGACGGACTGAACGCGATCGGTAAGAAAGCAGCAGTTTGTATCCGCGAAGCTTCATTGGGTCCATGCTTTGGCATGAAGGGTGGCGCTGCTGGAGGCGGTTATGCGCAGGTAGTCCCTATGGAAGAAATGAATCTGCACTTTACTGGCGATTTTCACGCAATCACATCAGCACACAATCTGCTGGCGGCGATGTTAGATAACCACATTTATTGGGGTAACGCGCTGGAAATTGATATCCGCCGTGTTGTCTACCGTCGGGTTCTTGATATGAACGACCGCGCCCTGCGGCAGATCGTTTGTAATCTAGGAGGCGTAGCCAACGGATTTCCACGCGAGGCTGGTTTTGACATTACTGTGGCGTCCGAGGTCATGGCGATCCTATGTCTTGCAAGTGATCTTGCTGATCTTGAAAAGCGTCTTGGAGACATTATTGTGGCGTATCGCCGCGACCGGACACCGGTTTATGCGCGTGACATAAAAGCGGATGGCGCAATGACGGTGCTATTGCAACAAGCTATGCAGCCCAACCTCGTGCAAACTCTAGAAAATAATCCGGCATTCGTACATGGCGGACCATTTGCCAACATTGCACACGGTTGTAACTCAGTTGTTGCGACTAGAACGGCTTTAAAACTAGCCGATTATGTCGTAACCGAAGCTGGGTTTGGTGCAGACCTTGGGGCCGAAAAATTTATGAATATTAAATGCCGTAAGGCAGGTCTTTCACCCAAAGCTGTAGTACTGGTGGCAACTGTTCGTGCAATGAAAATGAACGGTGGGATCAGCAAAGCTGATTTAAATAATGAAAACGTTGGAGCAGTAGATAAGGGATGTGCCAATCTTGGCCGCCACATTGAAAACTTAAAACAGTTTGGTGTGCCCGTGGTGGTTGCGGTTAACCACTTTGTCACGGATACCGATGCTGAGGTTGAAACAATTAGAGCATATGCAACTTCACAAGGCTCCGAAGCAATCCTATGTCAGCATTGGGCAAAGGGCAGTGAAGGCACCAAAGATCTTGCAAACCGTGTAGTTCAAATTGTTGAGGAAGATAGTGCCCAGTTCGCACCGCTTTATCCAGATGACATGCCTTTATTCGAAAAGATCGAAACAATCGCAAAGAAGATTTACCGCGCAGACGCAGTGCTGGCAGATGAAAAAATCCTCGACCAATTGAAACAGTGGGAAATTCAGGGATACGGCAATTTGCCAGTTTGCATGGCGAAAACACAATACTCATTTACGACCGACCCGGCACGCCGCGGGGCACCAACAGGTTTTAATTTGCCCATTCGGGAAGTTCGTCTAGCAGCAGGTGCCGGATTCATCGTGGTGATCTGTGGAGAGATTATGACCATGCCAGGGTTACCACGGGTTCCCTCAGCAGAAGCGATCTGCATCAACGAAGATGGCTTAATTGACGGTTTGTTCTGAGAGGAAAGCGACATGATACGCAAAGTGCTTGTTCCAGTTCGGGGTGACGGTAAGGGTGATGGCGTTCTGGCGCATGCTGCAGCAGTCGCTCGCCATCACAAAGCTCATATTGAGGTCGTCCATTGCCGATCTCGACCTCAAGATTTAATGCCGTTTGGTGTTCACCTACCAGAATATTTGCGTAAGCAGATTGTGGAGCAGTCCTATAAAGTTGCTGATCAGGAAGAGGCTGGGCTAAGGGCAGAACTTAAAGTACTGGCTTCCAAGCTTAATCTCAATGTATCTGAGGATGCTATTGGCAAAGCTGAAACCGTTTCTTTTGTTGAACAAGCGGGACGGCAAATTGATGTAATAAAGCAGCACGGCCGATTGGCCGATATGATAGTAGTGGCCAAGCCTGATCGTGATAGAAACCTCGGGCATAATACGCTAAAGGCAGCCCTTTTTCATTCAGGGCGGCCAGTTTTAATGTGCCCACCAACACCTATTTCTCTGAAAAAATTGGGTGTCAAAGTTACAATTGCTTGGAATGGGAGCTCAGAAGCTGCACGCGCATTGTCACAGTGCAAAAGCGTTTTGCGTGCTGCTGATACTGTTTGGATCCTGAGTAACGGTGCTGATTCCGGCCCAGGGACATCAACTAGTGATCTTATTTACTATCTTGACCTGCACGGCATTTCTGCAAGGTTAGAGAAGTTTACGTCTAGCAAAAATATTGGAAAAGAATTGCTAATCGCAAGCACCAACCTTGGTGCCGATATGATGATTATGGGAGCCTATGGCGACAGCCATGAACGGGAAACTATTTTTGGGGGGAATACCCAAGCGGTTGTAGATAATGCAGAATTACCAGTGCTCCT
>Ga0233444_10001051_pt1 | contig 32585 bp, 30 predicted proteins | sample SI_124_October20_6_FD_182792 | JGI IMG/M metagenome (GOLD analysis project Ga0233444, IMG submission 182792) | Seawater microbial communities from Saanich Inlet, British Columbia, Canada - SI_124_October2016_10_MG | ecosystem: Environmental > Aquatic > Marine > Inlet | place: Canada: British... | reverse complement strand
AATATTTTCATTATAAACAATAGCAGCTTTTTTCTTAGATAATTGTGAAACGTGAATCCAACCAGTGTTATTTTCATGATCTTTAATCTTTTTGTAATTATAGTATTTATCTTGAATTAAAACTGGTAAAAATTTTTTTTTATATATTATTTTTATAGGATATTCATTAGATGGCCCTTGCCTAAGGTTAACTTCATCATTCCTTAAAGTTTCAAAATATTGATCATTAGCAAAACTATTAAAATTTAAAAAAAAAATAATAGAAAAAAGTGCAATGGCCCTTAACATTTATTTATACATTTGTGATGAATTAAAATTTTTAATTTTTTAAATTCAGTTTTTAAAGAATCAAATATTAGTATTTGATTAGTTAAATCATTTTTAATATTTAAAATAGTTTTTAATACCTCATTCGCTTGTAATGATCCCATAATGCCTGCTACAGGAGAAAAGATCCCTTCTGTTTGACAATTATTTTTAACACTTGGTATTTCTGGCATAAAACATCTGAGACAAGGTCCTTTTTGTTTAAAATTAAATTTAAATAAATGTCCATCAAATTTGCTTATAGCAGCTGAAATTAATATTTTTTTATTTTTTTGAGAATAATCATTAATGAGATATCTTGTCATAAAATTATCTGTACCATCACATATAATATCAAATTTTTTAAAAATATTATTTACATTTTTTGAGGTTAATTTTTTCCTAAATATAATAACGTTAATTTTTTTATTTATTTTGTTAATTTCTTTCTTAACTTGATCTACTTTAAATTTACCAATATCTTCTGTTTTAAATAAAGTTTGTCTATTTAAATTTGATAATTCAACCTTATCGAAATCAACAATGCCAATTTTACCTACACCAGAAGCAGCCAAGTAAGTAATGAGCGGACATCCTAACCCTCCTGCCCCAACGACTAAAACTTTTGACGAAAGTATTTTTTTTTGTCCAGCGATACCTATCTTTTTAAGGATTATCTGTTTTTCAAATCTTTTAAAATAATCCAGCGTAATTTTCATTTTGATTTTTATTTAGCCCCTGTTGAACCAAAACCACCTGAGCCACGAAAGGTATCATTTAATTCATCCACTTCTTCAAGTTGAGCTTTTATTACTGGACAAACAACCATTTGTGCTACACGTAACCCGTTATCTACTACGAATGTCTTGTCACTAAAGTTAAATAAAATTATTTTTAGTTCTCCTCTATAATCGGCATCAATAGTACCGGGCGTATTTAAAACACTTATATTTTTTTTTGCAGCTAACCCAGATCTCGGTCTTATTTGAATTTCAAAGCCTTTAGGTATTGATACATACAATCCCGTTGGGATTATTGCACTTTTACCTGGCTCAAGATTTATATTATTATCGATATGAGCTGCTAAATCCATTCCCGATGAACCGCTTGTTTCATATTCAGGTAAAGAAACTTCTTTAGATGATCGTTTAATTAATATTTTTGTCATTCACTAGAAGTTTATCTAAAATAATTCTTGCTATAGAATTTGCAATAAAACTCTTTTTATTTTTAGGAATGGACTTAACCTTACCTTTTATATCTATTATTGAAACTTTGTTATAATCTGAATTAAAACCCATATTTTTTTTTGACACATCATTAGCAACAATTAAATCACAATATTTTTCTTTAATTTTTAATTTAGAATTATGAATGACATTTTCTGTTTCTGCAGAAAATCCTACCACTATTTTTGGTCTAGCTTTGTTATTTTTACTTAAATAACCTAAGATATCATCAGTTTTTACTAAATTTATTTTGTTTATATTTTGATTTTTTTTAATTTTATTTTTATTTTTAGTTATAGGTTTAAAATCTGAAACAGCAGCTGCGCAAACAGCAATATCAACAGGAAGACATTTTTTAACTTCATTCATCATTTCTTTTGCAGAAGTAATTTTTTTTATTTCTAAATTCTTTGAAGAAACTAAGTTAGAAGGACCTGCTATTAATTTAGTTTTTATACCAAGTTTCTTTAAAGCTATAGCAACTTCATACCCTTGTTTCCCACTCGACTCATTTGAGATATATCTTACAGGATCAAGATATTCTCTAGTTGGACCCGCAGTAACTACAGCAGAAAAATTTTTGTTTTTTACTAAATTTTTTTCATTAAAATAATTTTTTAAATAAGAATAAATTTGTCTTGGGCTTGACATTTTACCTTCCCCAAATTCTCCACAAGCCATTTCACCTTTTTCAGGACCAATGAAATTGTACCCATAATCTTGTAAAGTTTTTAAATTTTTTTGTGTTGCTTTATGAAGCCACATTCTAACATTCATGGCTGGGACTAAAAGAATATCCTTGTTAGACGCAAGCAACACTGTTGTTGCTAAATCTTCAGCTTTTCCAATACTTAACTTAGTCATAAAGTTTGCTGTTGTTGGTAAAACAATTATTAAGTCCGCCCATCTAGATAAAGATATGTGATCTATTTCAGGGTTATAATTGTTATCAAAAATATCTTCAAATGTTTTACTATCTGTAAGTGTTGTAACTGATAATGGAGTAACAAATTCTTTACCACTTTTTGTTAAAATGGATTTAATAGTTACATTATTTTTTTTTAACAACCTTATAAGGTCAAGCGCTTTATAAGCAGATATGCCACCACCAATTATTATTAAAATTTTCTTATTTTTTAATGACATCATTTAATTAGAATACTAATAAAACAATAATTACAATACCAAAAAAACCAATAATTATATTATTTTTAAAATTTTTTAACTTGATTTGCTCTATTTCTAAATTTTTATTATTTCCAAGTCCCAAATTTAGTTTGCCCTCAGCCATTAATTGAAGTGCATAATTCGCTTTATCCATTAGATCTGGAAAATCAGGTATTCTTTTAATTATCTCAGTTGAGGTATTAATTGCAGTATCAAAAGTATTTTTTGGGCTTTTAATATTTCTTAACCAATCTTCTAAAACTGGCCTAGAAACTTCCCAAATATTAGTTTCAGGATAGATTTTTCTTGCAACACCTTCAACCACAACCATAGTTTTTTGCAACAGAAGTAAAGCGGGTTGCGTAGGCATATTAAATTTTTCTGTGATTTCAAAAAGCTGTGCCAATAAATTTCCACCTGATATATCTTTAATTGATTGACCAAATATTGGCTCCCCAACAGATCTTAATGCTTGCGCGAATTCTTCTTTGGAAGCATTTTGTGGAACTAATCCAGCTTGGAAATGAACTTCCGCAACTTTTAAATAATCTCTTTGTATAAAGCCATATAAAATTTCAGCCAGAAATTTTCTATTATTTTTATCTAACCTGCCCATAATTCCAAAATCTACAGGTATTATATTTCCTTGTTGGTCCACAAATAAATTACCTTGATGCATATCACCGTGAAAAAAACCATCCCTTACAGCCTGATATAAAAAATGCTGTATTAAATTCTCAGCCAAAATTTTTAAATCAACACCAAGTTCACTAAGTTTTTTATGCTCTCTAATGGAAATTCCTTCCACCTTATCCAAAGTTAAAATTTTTTTGGTGGTATAGTTCCAATATATTTTAGGAACATTAAATCCTTTGTCGTTTTTTGTATTTTCATATAATTCGTTAGCAGCAGCAGCTTCAAAACGTAAATCCATTTCAATATTTGTGATTTCCCTCAACAAATGAACAACTTCAACAAGTTTAAGTCTTTTTGCTTTTGAAAATGAATTTTCAACCATATAAGCAAAAAGCATTAATGCATCCAATTCTTCATTAAACATTTTTTCTATATTTGGTCTTAAAATTTTTATCGCAACTTCTTTATTTTCGTTTTTAATTTTTGCTATATGTACTTGTGCAATAGAGGCAGCTGCAATTGGTTCGCTAATTTCAATAATATTATTAAACTGATTTTCTCCGATTTCTTTCTTTATTATTTGTTTGGCCTCATAAATATCAAAAGCAGGAACTTTATCTTGAAGTTTTTCTAAATTTGTAGCCATCTCCTCACCAATGATATCAGGTCTAGTAGCTAAAAATTGTCCAAGCTTAATAAAAGTAGTGCCCATACCCTGAAGCGCCATACAAAGTTTTTCACCAGGTTTTTTTTGGTTGTTTAGTGGAGCATTTTGAGAACCAATTGAGAAAATATTAAAAAATACATTAATTGGTAAAGGTAAAGGATATATTTGGTTTATAGTTTCCACAGCTCCTGAAGTTGAAAGCTTCCTTGCAATTTTAAATAATTGAAAAATTCTTTTAAACATTTAGATTTTCCATCCAGAGTGTATAGCAGAAATACCACTAGAAAGATTCCTGAATTCGACATTAGAAAACCCATTGCTTTTTATTAAAGAAACTAATTCTTGTTGAGAATAAAATTCGTCAATACTTTTCACTAAATAATCATATGGTTCGGCCGACCCAACAATATATTTTCCTAAAAAAGGGATAATTTTAGAATATTGCTTATACATCATATGAATTAGCTCATTATCTATTTTTGAAAATTCCAAACACATAAAACGTCCACCAGGTTTTAAAACTCTAAAAGCTTCTTTTAAAGATAAATTAATATCAGAAACATTTCTTATGCCAAAACTAATTATATAAAAATCAAAGGTGTCATTTTTTAAAGGTAACTTTTCTGCTGCAGCTTTATACCATTTAATATTTTTAAAGTTTAATAAATTAGATTTCCCAGCAAAGTACATTTCTTCGTTAGGTTCGATACAAGTGATTTGATTTAAGTGCTCGTTCTTTTTTGAGATAAGTTTTGCAATATCTCCAGTTCCAGAAGCCACATCAAGAAGATTTGCATTTTGGTGAGGATTCATCCAATCTATTAATTTATTTTTCCAAATACGGTGAATACCTAAAGACATTACATCATTCATTAAGTCATATTTTTTGGAGACCTTTGAAAAAACAGAATTGACTAGCTTTGATTTATCTTGAATAGTACTTTTCATAAATAAATTATATGCCAGAATTGCCTGAAGTTGAAGTTGTTAAAAGGTCTCTAGAAAATGTGATCAATAATTTACCTATTAAAAATGTAGAAATTAATGAAGCAAATTTAAGGTATAAAGTAATAAAAAGAGAAATAAGTCAAATAATAGGTTTAAAGATATGCAGCATAAAAAGAAGATCTAAATACTTATTATTTTTTTTTAATAAAAAAGTAGTAATGCTGGTTCATCTTGGTATGACAGGTAAGTTTTTTATAATTGATAAAAATAAAGAAAAAAAAAAGACAAGTTTCTATTATAGTCTTAACAATACAAAAAAAAGCAAGCATGATCATATAGTTTTTATCTTCAAGGATAAAACAAAATTAATTTATAATGATGTAAGAAAATTTGGATTTATCAAAATTTATTCTTATAATAAATTTAAAGATAACCCTCATCTCAAGCTTTTAGGTCCAGAGCCATTAGAAAGTACATTCAATCTAAATTATTTTAAAAATTATTTAGTAGGAAAAAAAAGAAATATTAAAGATATATTAATGGATCAAAAATTTATTGCTGGATTAGGAAATATTTATGTAAATGAAATTCTTTATTACAGTAAAGTTAAGCCAACTAGAAAAGCGGATAAATTGAGTAGTTATGAAATTCAAAAGATTTTAATTGGTACAAAAAAGATATTAAAAAAGGCTATCAATTTTGGAGGTTCTTCAATCAAGGATTTTTCAAGTAGTAGTGGAAAAAGTGGTCTTTTTCAGCAACATTTTAACGTTTATGGGAAAAAAGGAAAGAATTGTTCTAACCCTGATTGTAAAAATAAGATTGAAAAAATTGTTATATCCAATCGAGCGACTTTTTTTTGCTCCTATTGTCAAAAATAATAAAGTTGACCCTAATTATGCTGCAATATATACACTTTAAAAAGTATGCCTAATACAAAATCAGCCATCAGAAGAGTAAGAAGGGTTAAAAAACAAACCCAAATAAATAGATTAAGAAAAAGTAAGTATAAAAAAGCCGTAAAAGAAATGGAATTATTAATTAATTCCAAAGACAAAGAAAAAGCAAAAAAATATTTTTCAAAATTTCAATCAATTCTAATGCAGGTTGCTAAATCTGGCGCCATAAGCAAGCAGACAGCTGCTAGAAAAATTTCAAGACTTTCTAAAAAAATTTAAAGTTGAATTTAACAATTTCAAGTTGATTAATTTTAATTAATAAAACTATATTTAGTTTTAAATTTTTATTTTATCAAAATATAGTTTCTTTTTTTAGTTGTAAAAAAAAAATTAATTTTCGCTTCTCACGTTAGTGGTGCAGCCTATCATTATTTTTTTTAAAAATATCTTGCATGTTTTTTTAAAAGAGCGTTTATAGAACTTCTTCAATAATTAATTACATGGAAAAAAATAATATAAAAAAACAAAACGTTTATGCTTCTGAAGAAGAAAAAACGTTAAATTGGGAAGACATCCAACTATCCTTTAAAAAATCATTTGGAGGTGAAATTTATGCAAGTTGGCTACAGAAGATATCGTTAGTAAAAGAATATAATGATTATTTGATTCTTGGCGTTCCAACAAGATTTTTTAGAGATTGGATAGTGTCTAGATATTTAGATAAAATTTTAGAGCAAGTTAAAAGCTTTAAACTTAGTTTAAATAGAATTGAGTTTAAGATCATAGAAGAAAGTAAAGGCAATTCAGAATTTATTAAAATAGATGAATTAAACAAGGTAACAGAAATAAAAGACTCAATTTTAAATTATAATAGATTAAATCCAAGTTTAAATTTTGATAGTTTTATACAAGGTAAAAGTAACGATATTGCATTATCTTATTCAAAAAAAGTATGTGAACAATTAGCAAGATATAACCCGCTATATATCTGTGGAGGAGTGGGTTTAGGAAAAACTCATTTACTCAACGCAATTGGATTAGAACTTCAGTCTGAAAATAACGTCATGTTCATTTCTGCGGAAAGATTTATGTATCATTTTATAAAATCTATAAAAAAAAATGACATGGTAAATTTTAAAGATTTTTTTAGAAAATCATCAGTTTTCATTATTGATGATATTCAATTTTTAAGAGGAAAGGAAAGTTTACAAGAGGAGTTTTTTCACACTTTTAATAGTTTAATGGATAAGAGTTCACAAATTATTATTTCTGCAGATAGATCGCCATCAAAGCTTGATAGAGTCCAAGAAAGAATTAAGTCTAGACTAGGTGGAGGATTGGTTGTTGATATAGATACACCTGATTTAGAGCTTAAAAATAAAATTATTAAGAAAAAAATTTCAGAGATACAAAATCAATTCAAAGAAAATATAAATTTAAGTGAAGAAGTAATTAACTTTATAGCAAATGAGAGCAAAACGAATATTAGAGAACTTATTGGTGTATTGAATAGAGTTATAGCTTTTAGCAGAGTCCATAATAAAGTTTTAACAATAAGTGACTGCAAAAATATATTAAAAGACGTATTTAGCCAAATTAGAGTTATTACGGTAGATAAAATTCAGAATGTTGTATCAAATTTTTATAACATTCTATTAAGTGAAATGCTTTCTCAAAGGCGATCAAGACCTCTAGCAAGACCTAGACAAATAGCAATGTATCTTGCAAAAAAAATGACCTCTAGATCTCTTCCAGAAATAGGCAGAAGGTTTGCGAACAGAGATCATACTACTGTAATCCATGCGGTAAAAACTATAACAAGACTTTCAGAGCAAGATGATGAAATGAAAAAAAATATAAACCAAATTAAAAATCTTTTATTAGAACAGTAATACAAATGCAATTTGTTGTAAAAAGAGATATCTTATTAAAATCGTTAAATTTTGTACAAGGGATAGTAGAGAAAAAAAATACCCTACCCATTCTTTCAAATGTTTTAATACAATTAAAAGATAATAAATTATCAATTATCGCCACTGATTTAGATATAATATTTTATGATGAAATTGATGAGGTTAAAATAATTCAAGAGGGAAGCACAACAACATCCGCAGCTATACTTTATGATATATTAAGAAAAATTTCCTCTAACTCAGAGTTAAATTTTGATTTAAAAAATGAAAATAAACTTAGTCTTAAGAGTGATAATTTCGATTTTAATTTGCTTTGTTTGCCAACTGATAATTTTCCAACATTTGCTGATGAATTTGTAGATCAGGAGATCTCACTAAATAATAATAAATTCCTTAAACTTTTGAATAAAACAAAAATTGCTATTTCTAACGATGATACTAGACATTACTTAAATGGTATTTTTTTGCACATTACAGAAGCTCATGGTCGAAATTTCTTAACTGGTGTAGCTACAGATAGTCATCGACTATCAGCAAGCAGTCTAGAAATTGAAAATCCAGATAACTTTTCACCTTTAATTTTGCCAAGAAAAACTGTTTATCAACTTTGCTCACTAATAACAGAGTCAAATGAAAAACTAACTATGCAAACAAGTGAAAATAAAATAAAATTCAATTTGGGCAATATGAAGCTTATTTCAAAAGTTATTGATGGAAAATTTCCAGATTACAAAAAAGTTGTTCCAGCAAATAATGAAAAATCACTCATTGTTCTCTCTAAAGACTTTATAAATTCAATAGAAAGGGTAACAAGTGTTTCTTTGGACCGTAAAGAAGGAGTAAAATTAGCAATAAATAAAGAAAATGTGCAGCTTTCAGTTAATAGCGCAAATTCTGGAGATGGAAATGAAATTATTAAAGCAAATTTTAATTCAAGTAGTCTTAATATTAGTTTTAATTCTAAATATTTAATTGATATCGCATCTGAAATTGAAGATAAAAATTTAAAAATGAGTTTAAAAGATTCTGTTTCTCCTGTGTTAATTGAAGATGCTTCTGATAAAAATAGTTATTACGTTATAATGCCTATGAAAATCTAGTTTTGATAGAAATTGAAAATTTTTATTATTTTAAGCTAAAAGTGTTGGTATTAAATAATTCTAAGCAATAAGAAGATGCAATCGTTTTCTATTAAGCTCAAAAAATGTTATAAATAGGTATCTTTTTTTAAAATAATGTCAAAAAATTCGGCTACAAATTCCAATCCATCCTACGGTGCGGACTCCATAAAAGTTCTTAAAGGCTTAGACGCCGTAAGAAAAAGACCTGGAATGTATATAGGGGACACAGACGATGGCTCTGGTCTACATCATATGGTTTTTGAAGTAGTAGATAATGCTATTGATGAGGCATTAGCAGGGTACTGTAAAAATATCACGATCATTATGAATCAAGATAACACTATTACAGTCGAAGATGATGGCAGAGGAATTCCAGTAGATATGCATAAAGGTGAAAAGATGTCAGCTGCCGAAGTAATTATGACCCAACTACATGCGGGAGGAAAATTTGATCATGATTCATACAAAGTATCCGGAGGCTTACATGGTGTAGGTGTTTCAGTGGTAAATGCTCTTTCAGAAAAATTAGAACTAAATATTTATAGAGATGGAAAAGAATACTCAATAATATTTAATAACGGAAATACTTTAAAACCTTTGAAACAAGTTGGTAAGACTAAAAAAAAAGGAACCAGAATAAAATTTGATCCTTCAAAAGAAATATTTTCTTCCACCAAATTTAGCGCCACAATTTTAGAAAAAAGAATAAGGGAATTAGCTTTTTTAAATAAAGGAATATCTATAACTCTAATTGACCAAACATCAAAAAAAGAAAAAGAATATATACATAAATATGAAGGTGGAATAACTGAGTTTGTAAAACATATTAATAATAAAAAACCTCAATTAATAAACAAAAATGAAAAAGAAGTATTTAAAAAACCAATATATATAACAGCAACAAAGAATAATGTTGTTGTAGAATGTTCATTTGAATGGAACGCAGCGTATTCTGAAGAGGTGCTTCCTTTTACAAATAATATTCCACAGAAAGATGGAGGCACACATCTGCTTGGTTTTAGAAGTGCTTTGACTAGAGTGATTAATAAATATTCTAATGATAGGAATAATAAAAAAAATAAGCTAAATTTATCGGGAGAAGATATTAAAGAAGGGTTAACAGCAGTTCTCTCAATTAAAATGCCTGATCCAAAATTTTCTTCTCAAACAAAAGATAAGTTAGTTTCTTCTGAAATTCGATTAATTGTAGAGAGCATAATTGGCGATAAAGTTTCAACTTGGTTCGATCAAAATCCATCAATTGCGAAAAATGTAATTGAAAAAATTACGCAAGCAGCAATGGCTAGAGATGTAGCGAGAAAAGCTAGAGACAGTGTAAGAAGAAAAGGAACCTTTGAATTATCAGGGCTACCCGGCAAGCTCGCTGACTGCCAAATTCAAAAAAGGGAAGGAACTGAATTATTCATAGTGGAGGGGGACTCAGCAGGAGGATCAGCAAAACAAGGAAGAGTTAGAGAATACCAAGCGGTATTGCCATTAAGGGGTAAGATTTTAAATACTTTTGTAAATGGAAAATCAAATGGAAATGATCATGCCACTAAAGCGTTAGCAAAAATGATGTCCTCAAATGAAATTGTTACATTAATAAACGCGCTAGGAACAGGTTCTAAAGATTTTAATATTGAAAATTTAAGATATGATAAAATTGTAATTATGACAGATGCTGATGTTGATGGATCTCACATAAGAACCTTGCTTTTAACTTTTTTTAATAATTATCCATTTAACCAACTTATAGAAGATGGACATATTTACTTGGCACAACCTCCATTGTTTAAAGTAACAAAGGCTAATAAAAGCGTTTATATTAAAGATGAAAAGTCCTTAGAAGAATATATTCTTAAAGTGGCTGGTAAAGTAGATAAAAAAATAAAAAAAGGTTCTGCTGCATACCTAAGTTTTATGAAAGAACAAAGAGAAAAACTCTCAATACAAAGGTTTAAAGGACTGGGCGAGATGAACCCAGAAGAATTATGGCAGACCACATTAAACCCAGAAAATCGCACTATGTTAAGAGTACAATACACTAAAGGTACTAAAGAAAAATCAAAGGAAGATCAAAAAATTATACAAGTATTAATGGGTGATGACGTTGCACCAAGAAAAGACTTTATTACAAATAATGCTTTGAATGTTGCTAACCTTGATATTTAGTTTTCAAGATGAATCTGTCTACATTTTTTAGGTTAGAAGAAAATTTACAATTAGATAAAAAAACTCTTGTTACACTCAGATACATAGCAATATTTGGGCAGCTATTTGCTGTCAACCTAGTTTATAACTATCTTAAATTAACATTTCCCGTTATAGAAAGTCATATTATTATTTTTATAGGATTATTAACTAATCTTTTTCTTCAATTTAAAATTAGAAGCAATCAATTAAAAGATGTATATGCGTCCTTATTTCTTATTTATGATATAATACAACTAAGTGCATTGTTATATTTAACTGGTGGAATTTTAAATCCTTTTTCATTTCTTATAATAATTCCCGCAATTGTTTCGTCAACTTTTCTAAGCATGGGAACTACGATTATTCTTGGATTTTTTACATCTATTTTATTATTCTTAATCACTTATTTATATCTTCCACTTCCAGGTACACAAGAAAATATATTAACTTTTCCAATTTTTTATAAAACAGGAATCTTAATATCAATACTAATTGGACTAATATTTTTAAGTTATTTTGGAATAAGATTTGCTGGTGAAACTAAAAAAAGATCAGAAGCTTTTAATAAATTACAGGAAGTAATTTCAAAAGAATATGAACTGGAGTCTTTAGGTGGACAAGCAGCAGCAGCAGCACATTCACTTGGCACTCCTCTAGCAACAATCAGCGTTGTTGCAAAGGAATTAAAGAAAGATATCGGTGATAATAAAGAATATGCTAAAGATATTGATTTATTAATTAGCCAAACAAAAAGATGCAGTGAAATATTAAAAAAGATCTCTAGAAAACAAATTGAAGAAGATCAATTTATAAGCAGCGTTAAAACTGAAGATTTGATAGAAGAAATAATTAATTCATTTAGAGAAACCTCTTCAAAAGAAATTAATTTAATATGTGGGGAAGATGAAAATCAAATTAATATACAAAGAACGCCAGAAATTATATATGGCTTAAGAAATTTTATTGGAAATGCAGTTAAATTTTCAAGAAGCAAAGTATCAATTTATTTAAAAAGTGATGTGTCAACTATTACGATTGTAATTAATGATGATGGCCCTAGTTTTCCAGAAGATATAAAGAATGTTCTTGGTGAGCCATACATTAAATCAAAATCAAAAGAAGTTAGTTCTAACTCAGGCTTAGGACTAGGGACATTTCTAGGAAAAACTTTACTAGAAAAACAGGGGGCTAAATTATCTTTTTCTAAAGATAAGAAATTAGGAGGTGCTTCGGTTATAATTTCGTGGGATATAAAAAATTTTAAAACTAGTTCTTAAATTCGAAGGAATATGAGAGAATTTTGTAAGCAAGTTTTGCCACTAAAAAATTATAAGAATCAAAATTTTTGATTGGAGCGAGTTCATTTATGTCTGCGCCAATAACATTTGAAATTTGACAAACTTTTTTAATTATAGGCAATACATCTTCCCATAAAAGACCCCCGGGTTCTGGTGTACCAGTTGCAGGCATAATACTTGAGTCAAAACCATCTACATCAAAAGTAATGTAAACATTTTTTTCATTAAAGAGTTCTATTAATTTAGTTAAATCCCAATTTTTTTTGTCTTTTCCCCAAAATATTTCCACTCTATTTCTATTTTTTTCATAATAAGTCATTTCGGGTTGAGATAAATTTCTTATTCCAAATGAAACTACTTTAACATTATTAAAATCTAAGCATCGTTTAATAGCCGACGCATGAGAAAATTTTTCTCCATTGTAACTTTCTCTTAAATCTGCATGAGCATCAAAATGCAACAATACAATCTCATTATATTTTTTTACAAAGGGTTTTATAGCACCAGGTGTAATTGAATGTTCTCCACCAAATACCATTGGAAATTTGTTATTTAATATAATTTCCTCATTAATTTTGGATAATTGATCTAAAGCTTTTTTAATTTCATTTTTAATTGGAAACGGTTTTAAAGTTTTTATTCCTATTTTTTTATAAGGTTCTTTTTTTAATTCTTCATCAAATAATTCAACTTGATGTGAAGCTTTGATTATTTCTTTAGGCCCATTTTTTGTTCCACCACCATAACTCACAGTTTTTTCAAGACCAAATGGAACAATTATAACTTTTTCCCTAATATTGATTTTATTATCAATTCCAAGAAAACCTTTTTTATTTGAAAGAAATTCCATAAATATTTATTTAATTTTATTTAAAAATTTTAGAAAAATTTCTTTTTTCTCTATTTTTCCAATTTTCACGATGGTAAGCGTCACTAGCAATTAGAGGAAGTACGCTTGTTGCTTCTGCAAACACCATTTGTTCTTTGGTAATATCAACTTTACCCCAAGAGCTTGCTTCTTTTAAAGTTGAACTGCTACAAGCCCCATCACGTGTATCTGCAACAGTGATTTGAATAGCATATTTATGCATATCTACTTTTTTCCCCAGTAACTCTGCACATACAACAGTGTCTTGAATAAAGTTTTTAGGGACGCCTCCGCCAACCATTAATAAGCCTGATTGTTTAGATTGTAATTTTATTTCAGTAAGCTCCCTAAATTCACGAATAGAATCTATGGTCATATGTTCATCTGGATTTTGTTCTTGGTGCATTACTAAACCAAAGCCTGCTGAGCTGTCTGTAAAGGCTGGACAAAATATTGGAACATCATTGTCGTAAGCGGTTTCAATTAATGAACCTTTCTTTTTTCCATTAGTTTTTAAGTATTTTCCAAGCTCTTTAATAAATTCTCTAGATGTGTATGATCTAGGTTCTAAGGTATTAGCTATATCACATATAGCTTTATCACATGCCTGAAGTTCCTCTTCGTCAATGTAGGTATCATAAATTCTATCTATATAATTTTTTCTTAACTCAGTATCATCTTGGAACTGAGAGCCTTGATAATGCTTAAAACCTAAAGCTTCGAAAAAATCCATATCAATAATAGATGCACCAGTTGCAACAACTGCATCAATCATATTATTTTTAACTAAATCTGAGTATAAATTCATACATCCACCAGCAGATGTTGATCCAGCTAATGTTAAGAAAATCGAGCAATCTTTATCTGCTAGCATTTCATTATAAATACCTGCAGCTCTAGCCGTATCCCTTGATGTGAATGACATTTTTCCCATCCCATCAATAATTTTTCTCGCGTCAAATGATTTGATATCAATATGTTCCACTGGAGAACCTAAAAGTGGTTTTTTGTTATGCCCAATATCTGGACTATTTTTTTTATTCATTAAGCGACCAAGTAATCGACATTTTTACTTTGATCATCATATAGAGACATAATTGGTTTGTCAGCAACCTCAAAAATTTCGTCAGAATAAAAACCATTAAATTTTGTTCTAAAAGTCAAACCGTAAGCACCTAATTGACCTAACTCAATGTAGTCACCTTCTTTTATATTATTAGGAAGTAAGAACGGTCCTTTCATATAATCTAAGCTGTCACAAGTAGGACCAAAGAAGCTAAAGGATGTAAGTTTTTTTGATTGAACTCTTCCATTAGAAATCATTTTACTTGGCAAGATAAAGTTTGGTACACCAGCATCAAATAAAGTTCCATAAGTTCCGTCATTAATATAAAGATTTTGTTTTTTTCTTAAAATTACTTTTACAATAGTCGAACCGCTCTCAGCCACTATAGCTCTTCCTGGTTCACATATGATTTCAGGTAATTTAATTAATTTTAAATTTTTTAAAGATTTTTTAATTTCTTCAACGTAATTATTTAATGGTTCAGGATTTAAATCAGGATATATTGAAGGAAATCCACCTCCAATATTTATTGTATCAGGAATAATTTTCGTTTTTTTAATTATATTTCCTACTTCTTCAATTCCTTTTGAGTAAGAAATTTTATGCATGCACTGAGAACCAACATGAAAACTAATTCCAAGTTTTTTTGCATGTTCTTTACAAAGTCTGACAAGACCAAGAGCTTCTGATGGTAGTGCTCCAAACTTTCTTGAAAGATCTATTTCAGCATGCTCATTTGAAACAGCTATGCGAACAAATAAATTTAAATCTTTGGCTTGATTTGTTGACTCAAGAATCTTTCTAAGTTCATCTTTATTATCTAAGGCAAAGTTTCTTACTCCGAAATCAAAATAAGCCGATGCAATACAGCTTTTACTTTTTACAGTATGCATAAAATATAAATTAGCTTCTGATTTTAGTTTTTTAATTAGTTTAATTTCATTTATAGAAGCTACATCAAAATCTATAATTCCATTAGAAATAATTTGCTTTAAAACTTTTTCATTTGGGTTGGTTTTAACAGCGTATAGTGTTTTTCCTGGAAATTTATCTTTAAAAAATTTTGTAGACTTTTTTATTGACTCTGACCGTATACAATACACGGGGTAGTTCGGCTTTAATTCATTAACTAATTCGTTAACGTCTTTAAATTTTCCCATTTCATGTGTCCCTTTTTAGTTTACACAGAAGGTTTTTAAAAAATTTTAACAAAAAAAACCTTATTTGTTCGCGTTTAAAGTTTTTTTGACTTTATGTAAAGAAAAAAATGCTCTTTTGAACCGTTGTAATTTTGTGCACAATCACTATATGTTAGAAGTATGAGGTCTCAAAAAAATTATCCCGATCAACTAAATCTCTCTGAATTTTCAGATAAGAGCCTATTAATTCTTGATGATGATGATCCACTTCGAGGAAGGCTAGCAAGAGCTATGGAAAAGAAAGGTTTTACTGTAAAAGAGGCAAAGACAGTTGTTGAGGGGCTGCAGATAGTAAAAAACAACCCACCAAGCTTCGCTTTAGTGGATTTGAGGTTGGAGGACGGAAACGGTCTTGATGTGGTTAAAGAACTATCAAAAAATAAAAAAGATAGCAGAATTGTGATGTTAACGGGATACGGGAATTTACCTACAGCTGTAGCAGCAGTTAAGGCTGGAGCAATAGATTATATAGCTAAGCCTGCCGATGCCGATGATGTTGAGGCTGCATTACTCGCTTCTCCCGAGTCGAAAGCAAAACCCCCTGAAAATCCAATGTCGGCTGATAGAGTTAAGTGGGAACATATTCACAGAGTGTTCGAACTGTGCAATAGAAATGTTTCAGAAACGGCTAGAAGGTTGAAAATGCATCGTAGAACACTTCAAAGAATATTGTCTAAAAGATCTCCCAGGTAGTTTAAATCAATTTTTTTATTTTTTTAATTTGGCGAATAGCAAAAGTTGCTAAAAGAATTTTAAATAGTTCAGCTAATAAGAAAGGTTGTGCGCCTAACTTAAATATAGGCTTATCCCATCCTATTAATCCTCCAAGCCAGATCATTCCTAAAATATAGATAAAGCTCGTTGCAAATGTTAATTTAAGAAAGTTCTTAATAAAATTATCATTATAATTAAATTTCCCAGATAAAAAAACAGCAACTAGAAATCCAATTAGATATCCCATTGTTGGTCCTGTAAAATATATTAAACCAATTCCTTTTTCAGGAGTTCCTGAAAAAACTGGTAAACCAATTATCCCTTCAAACAAATATAATGAAATAGTTGTCAAACCTAGTTTCCATCCAAATCCAATGCCAATAATTAAGATAACTAAAGTTTGCATCGTCATTGGTACAGGATAGAAAGGAATTTTTATTTTTGATGATATGGCAAGAATAATTGTTCCAGTCAGAGCTATGAACAAATTTTTTACTAATTTTGATTGATTAAAGTTTTTTACGAGTTCCATAATTATATATTTATCTTTTTTTATACTTAAATCTAGTTATTTGTTAGTTGAACGAATACGTCCTCTAAATCTCCATCTTCTGTTACAATATCTAATATTTTTATACTATTTTGGCTCAGATAACTAATAATTTCACCAAAATTAAATGAGTTTTTTTCATAGATTATAGAAATAGAGTTTTTAGAAATAATCTTAAATTGAATTCCTTTCATTTTTAAGTTTTTATTTATGTCTATATTTTCGACTTTAAAATTAACTTTTTTAGTTTGAATTCTATCTAAAAGCTTTTGAGTTGTATCAAGAGCAACTAAATTACCTTTATCTATAATTGCTATTCGATCACACATTTCTTGTGCTTCAAATAAATAGTGAGTAGTCAAAATGATAGTAACACCCTCCCTATTTAACTCTTTTACATTACTCCAAAGATTCTTTCTCAACTCTACATCCACACCTGCAGTCGGTTCATCTAAAATTAAAACAGGGGGTTGATGAACCATTGCTTTTGCAATAAGCAATCTTCTTTTCATCCCACCAGATAAACTTCTAGAATAAGCGTCAGCCTGATCTTGTAGCTCAACCATCTTCAGAATTAAATCAGTTATTCTATCTTTTTTAATAACCCCATATAAGCCAGCCTGTAATTCAAGTAATTTTCGTGGACTAAAGAAAGCATCTAAATTAACTTCTTGGGGAACTATTCCTATTGAAGCCCTCACCTGCCTAGGATTTTTGTCTAGATCAAATCCCCATACATTTACTTTGCCATTCGATTTAGTTACAACTCCACCAAGGATGCTTAAGAATGTTGTTTTTCCAGCTCCATTAGGTCCAAGCAGACCAAAAATTTCACCTTCTCGTACTTTAAAATTTAAATTATTCAATGCAGTATTTTGTGTTTTTGTTTTAGGATTGGAATAAATCTTAGTTAAATTCTCAACAGTTAAAGCAAATTTACTCATAGTTTGTTAATTATCGATAAGAAATTAATGTAATATATATATATGAGTTCCTTAAAAAAAACAGATCATTTTTATCTGATCGATGGTTCCGGTTATATTTTTAGAGCCTATTATGCCTTGCCCCCATTGTCTCGAAAAAGTGATGGATTACCTACTGGCGCAGTTAGTGGATTTTGTTCAATGCTTTTTAAATTACTAGAAGACTCAAGAGCTGACGACTCAACTCATAAACCAACACACTTCGCAGTGATATTTGATTCTGCTAGAAAAAATTTTAGGAATGATATTTATAGTGAATATAAGGCCAATAGAGCCGACGCACCCGATGATTTAGCACCTCAGTTTGCTTATATTAGAAAATCGGTTGAAGCATTTAATTTGCCATCCATAGAGCTTCTTAATTACGAAGCTGATGACCTTATAGCTACTTATGCTAAGCAAATTACAGATGCAGGAGCTAAAGTTACAGTGATATCTTCTGACAAAGACTTGATGCAATTAGTTTCAGATAAAATCCGATTGTATGATCCAATGAAAAGTAAAGTTATTGGAGAAAAAGAAGTTTTGGAGAAATTTGGAGTTAAACCATCACAGGTTATAGATGTTCAATCTTTAGCCGGTGATTCTTCAGACAATATACCAGGGGTTCCAGGTATAGGAGTAAAAACAGCTGCTGAACTAATTAACAAATATAAAAATTTAGATACATTACTAAAAAAAGCATTAGAGATTCCACAAAATAAGAGAAGAGAAACTTTGTTAGAAAATAAAGACAAAGCTTTATTAAGCAAAAAGTTAGTCACTTTAAAAGTCGACGTTCCAGTAAAAGATGACCCAAGTAGTTTTATTCTTAAAGATGTTAATAAAGAAAATCTTTTCAAATTTTTAAGAGAAATGGAGTTTAACAGGTTGTTAAGCCAAGCTATTAGTTTTTACGGAGAAGAGAATGTTGATCTTTCTAATAAAGAAAACAATAAAACTAAAATTTCCAAGATAGATACAAAACTATATAAAAGTATATTAAATGAAAAAGATTTAGAAAAATTAATAAAAACTTTAAATGAAAAATCACTTATAGCTGTAGATACAGAAACGTCATCTTTAAATCCTTTAGAAGCAGATTTAGTAGGTATTTCCTTTAGTCATGCCCCCAACGAGGCGTTTTATATCCCAGTTGCTCATAAGAGTATTAAAGGTTTAAAAAAAGAAATAGTTATAGAAAAAATCAAACCAATACTCGAAGATCCTAGTATTAAAAAAATTGGCCAGAACATGAAGTATGATTACATAATTTTTAAAAATAACGGAGTTGAGATTGAGCCACTAGAGGATACTATGTTACTTTCCTACACTTTAGATGCTGGAAATAACAGGCATAATATGGACACACTGTCAGAACTACATCTTGGACATAAAACTATTTCATATAAAGATTTAGTTGGGACAGGAAAAAAACAATTAAATTTTTCAGATATAAATCTTGAAGATGCAACAAAGTATGCAGCTGAAGATGCAGATGTAACATTAAGACTTTACAACCTTTTATTAGACAGGGTTAATAATGAAAAGCTTAATAAGATTTACGATATATTTGAAAAACCTATGATTAGACTGCTCTCAAAGCTAGAAATGAATGGAATTAAGGTTGATAATATTTATTTGAAAAAACTATCAAAAAAATTTGAAGAAAGACTTAAAAAGATAGAAAAAGATATTTATAAAATTTCTGGTAAAAAATTTAATATTGGATCACCAAAACAACTTGGTGAAATAATTTACAATGATCTAAAAATTGCTAAATTAAAAAAAACTAAAAAAGGAAGCTTAGCAACTAATGCAAAAATACTGGAAGATTTAGCTCTTACGGGACATAAGTTTCCAAATTTAATTCTAGAATGGAGACAGGTGTCCAAATTAAAAAGCACATATACAGATGCATTACAGGAACACATTAATAAAAAAACAAAAAGAGTTCATACATCATTCCTTTTAGCCGCTACAAATACTGGTAGACTTGCATCAAGTGATCCAAATTTACAAAATATTCCAATCAAAACGATTGACGGTAAAGAAATTCGAAAAGCATTCATAGCTGAAAAAAATAATATTCTAATTTCTGCAGATTATAATCAAATAGAAATGCGGATCCTTGCAGATATGGCTGACGTTAAAGAATTAAAGAAAGCATTCAAAGAAAATCAAGATGTTCATACATTAACGGCAAGCCAAGTTTTTGGTGTACCAATAAATAAAGTTAACGATGATTATAGAAGAAAAGCAAAAGCCATAAACTTCGGAATTATTTATGGAATCACTCAATATGGGTTAGCTAAACAAATTGCAGTTTCAAATCAAGAAGCTCTAGATTTTATAAATGCTTATTTTAAAAAATTTCCTGAAATTAAAGAGTACATGAATTCAACTATTAGCATTTGTAGAAAACAAGGCTATGTCTCAAATATATTTGGTAGAAGAATTCATCTTAGAGGAATTAATGATAAAAATTTTAGTGTAAGAAGTTTTCAAGAAAGAGCAGCAATTAATGCACCAATACAAGGATCGGCCGCAGATATAATAAGATTAGCAATGATAAAAATAGATAAAATTTTGGAAGAAGATAAAGGATATAAAGCTAAAATGCTGCTACAAATTCATGACGAATTAATTTTTGAGTGTCCAAAAAAAGATGAAAATAAAGTTAAAAAAATTATAAAAGAAACAATGGTTTCAGTTTCAACCTCAGATCACCACATGTTTTCAATTCCACTAGAAGTAAGTATCAATTCAGGCAATAATTGGGGAGAGGCACATTAGCGCCTAAATTTTGACAATAAAATTTTTAGAATAAAGATATGTCACAAACAATTGCTTTAGTCGACGATGATAGAAATATATTAACTGGAATAAGTATTGCTCTTGAAAGAGAGGGTTTTAAAGTTCAAACTTATGTAGACGGTGAGTCTGCTTTAATTGGATTAACACGTAATCCACCCGACTTAGCAGTTTTAGATATTAAAATGCCAAGAATGGACGGTGAAGAGTTATTAAAAAAGTTAAGAAAAAAAATGTCTATTCCAATCATATTTTTAACATCAAAAGATGAAGAAGTTGATGAGTTGCTAGGTTTAAAATTAGGGGCAGATGATTTTGTTAAAAAATCTGGAGGATTTTCCACAAAGGTTTTGATTGAAAGAATCAGAGTTCAATTAAGAAAAAAAGATAATGTTGTTGACGATTCAAAAAACATTATAAGTCATGGAAAATTAAAATTAGATCCTTCTCAGTTAGAATGTGAATGGGATGGTGAACCTTTACCAGATAAACTAACAACTACAGAATTTTTAATTGTCAAAGAATTGGCAAAAAGACCCGGAGTTATAAAAGAAAGAGCTCATCTAATGGATATTGCTTATAAAGAAAATACAGAGATTGAAGATAGAACAATTGATAGTCACGTCAAAAGAATAAGAAAAAAGTTTAAAAAAGTGGATGAAAAATTTTCTGCGATTGAAACTAGGTATGGAAGTGGGTATAGATGGAATGTTAGCTAATGAAGCAAAAAAAATCAGCATCTATATTAAGAAAATTTTTATTATTTAATTTAGCAGTTTTTTCTATTCTAGGTCTTTTTACAATAATTTACTTAAAGGCTATTCAGCCAAATTTAATAAAAAAAAGAACTGCAAATCACTACATTATAATTAGCAATACTACAGATCATCTTAAAAGATTAAAAATTAATTTTAACGAAAAAGATATAAGAACTTTTTTGCTTTCAGCCAGGTTCTTATTTCAAAGTTTAGATAGAGTTCAATTTTTTAACAACGAAGGAGATTTAATTGGAGATACAAATATTCTAGATTTAGATCAAAATGTTTTTACAAAATCGGATATTATTATAGAAGAAACAATTGGTGGGCAGATAAAAGAAAAAGAAAATTTAAGGAAGTCAGAAAGTAATTCAAACATATATTCTATTAGAAGAGTAATAGTAAATGAATATAAGAATGAACCATTAACTATTTCAAAACAAATTCAAAATAATTTTTTTGTTAGTACTTTAAGTCGAATTAATATAAATAAAAAAGATATTGGATATATAGTAGTATCCGAAGAAGCTAATGATATTTTTAATGCTGTAAAAGAAAGAAAAGATTTTATAATTCGGACGGTGCTGGCAGTTGCACTTGTAATTTTAATTTTTTCTCTTTTCTTAAACAAATATATTTTGAAGCCAATAGGTTTATTAGTATCATTTAGCGATGCTATTAGAAAAAAATCAAATAAAAATGTAGATATTAAAAATTTTTTTGTAAGAGAAGATGAAATTGGAAAACTAACTATATCTATTGACGAGATGACAAAAGAACTTCAGAAAAGAACAAATAGAGCTGAAAATTTTTCTAACGATTTAGCGCATGAAATACGAAATCCATTAGCTTCTTTAAAAAGTGCTTCAGAGTTATTAGACAAAACTACTGAAAAAATGGAGGCAGAAAAATTATTAAAAATTATTAATCATGATGTAGAAAGAATTGAGAGATTAATAACGGACTATTCTCAAATGCTAAAAGATGAAGCTTCATTGTCTAGAGAAAAAATGAGTAAAATTAATTTAATTGAGATTATAAATAACGTAACAGAAGACTTCAGGCAAGATTTGAAAAATCAAAATAAAAAAATTGCCATAGAAATAAAACAAAAAATAAATACCAAAAATGGATATTATATTCTAGGAATAGAAAATAGACTTGAACAAGTTATTGCGAATTTATTAGATAACTCTATTTCGTTTAGTGAAAACAATCATAAAATAGAAATAAAAGTAGAAGAAACTTCAAGTAATCTAGTAATGTCAATTAAAGATGAAGGCCCAGGATTTAGTGAAACTTCGCCTGAAAAAATATTCAAACGTTTTTACAGCAATAGACCCAAAAGTTTTGGAAAACACTCAGGTTTGGGCTTAAATATAGTAAAAAATATTGTAGAACTGCATAAAGGAACCATTGCGGCCTCTAATAGATTGAATAAAAAGGGAGCTCAAGTTGAAGTATTGCTTCCTAAATTTTCTTAGTAATCTTCCTTGATAAGATACATTTATATTGTTAAATAACTCTAAAATATGTCTCAAGATTTTAAAGTAAAAGATATTAACCAAGCAGATTTCGGTAGAAAAGAAATTTCTCTCGCAGAAACAGAAATGCCAGGATTAATGGCGTTACGAAATGAGTATAAAGGTAAAAATCCTTTGAAAGGCGCACGTATTCTTGGTTGCTTGCACATGACTATTCAAACTGCTGTGTTAATTGAAACGTTAGTAGAGTTAGGTGCAGAAGTAAGATGGTCATCTTGCAATATATTTTCCACTCAAGACCATGCAGCAGCAGCTATTGCTAAAGCTGGAATACCAGTTTTTGCTTGGAAAGGTGAAACGGAAGAAGAATATTGGTGGTGCGTTAAACAAACAATAGAAGGAAAAAAAGATTGGAAACCAAATATGATTCTAGATGATGGTGGAGATCTTACAGCTCTTATGCACAAAGAGTACAAAGAATTATTAAAAGATATCAAAGGAGTATCCGAAGAAACAACTACTGGCGTATTAGCCTTAAAAAAAATGCAGGAAAACAAAGAATTATTAATTCCTGCTATTAATGTGAATGACTCAGTAACAAAATCAAAATTTGATAACTTATATGGATGTAGAGAAAGTTTAGTAGATGGAATTAAAAGAGCAACTGACGTTATGATGTCTGGCAAAGTTGCGGTTGTAGCTGGATTTGGTGATGTTGGCAAAGGAAGTGCTGCATCATTAAGACAAGCTGGGGCAAGAGTAATGGTAACAGAAACAGACCCAATTTGTGCTCTTCAGGCTGCTATGGAAGGATATGAAGTTGTTCTCATGGATGACGCAATCAAAGGAGCAGATATTGTAGTCACAGCAACAGGGAACAAAGATATTGTAACTGCAGATCATATGAGAAATATGAAAGACAGAGCAATACTTTGTAATATAGGACACTTTGATAACGAAATTCAAGTTGAAGCATTAAAAAATTATAAATGGGATGAAATTAAACCTCAGGTCCATGAAATTGAACTACCAAGTAAAAAAAGAATTATTTTATTAGCCGAAGGAAGATTGGTAAATTTAGGGTGTGCGACTGGCCATCCAAGTTTTGTAATGAGCGCATCATTTACTAATCAAGTAATAGCTCAGATCGAGCTTTGGAATAATTCAGCTAAGTATGAAAAAGAAGTATATGTGTTACCAAAACATTTAGATGAAAAAGTTGCCATGTTACATCTTGATAAAGTAGGTGCTAAATTAACTAAAATGTCAAAAGAGCAAGCAGATTATATTAGCGTTAAACCATCAGGGCCATTTAAACCAGATACTTATCGCTACTAGATTAGTAGCTAATGATTATTAAATCCTTAGATCATCTTCAATCAATTTCAAAAAAAATTGCAGATAAAATGTCAAAAAAAGATTGTATTTTTTTGATAGGTGAAATTGGAGTTGGAAAAACTACTTTTACAAGAAATTTAATTAACTATTTTCAAAAAAAAGAAGGTGTAGAACAAACACAAGTTTTAAGCCCTACTTTTAATCTTTTATATGAATACGATATTAAAGAAATAAAAATTATGCATTATGATCTTTACAGAATAAAAAATGCCAAAGAATTAAATCAATTGGGCATCTTTAATGAAAATATTAATTCAATTAAAATAATTGAATGGCCTCAATTAATAGAGACCAACGTTACTAATAGACTAGAACTTCATTTAAGTTATGCTAACAATGAAAATGAAAGAAAATTAATTTTTAAGGGATTAGGAAAATGGAAGACATTTAACTTAGATGAATTATAAAATAAAGAAAATTTCTGGAGACGCTTCTTTTAGAGAATTTTATAGATTAAAGAAAAATAATATAACTTCAATCATCGTATTTGCTAAAAAAGATAAATATAAAAATCTTATTGTTTATAGCGCTATAAATAATATTTTAAATTTAAACAAAATTCATGCACCAAGACTTATAAGTAACCATTATAAAAGCAATATGATTGAGATTTCAGATCTTGGAGATAAATCTTTTTATGATTTTACAATTTTAAGGAAAAATAAATTAAATGGATATAAATCTTTAATTGAATTAATAATTAAATTACAAAAAATTAAAATTAAAAAAGTTTACAAAATAGGAAAATTTAAAGTTAAGCTTTCTAAATATTCATCTAATCATCTCCATAAAGAGTCAGATTTATTTTTTAAATGGTATTTAAAATATTCTTTAAAAAAAAAAAAGATGAGTAAGATAAAAAGATTATTAAGAACTGAATTAAATAAAGTTTATAAAAAATTAAACTTTAAAAATGATACTTTTGTGCATAGAGATTTTCATGTCTCTAACATCATGATGGATAAGAAAAAATTAGGTTTAATTGATAATCAAGATGCCATCATTGGGAACCCTTTATATGACGTTGTATCTTTAATTGATGATGTAAGAATAAAATTGCCTCAAGATTTGCAAAATAAATTGTTTAAGTTTTATTATAAGAATTCTAAATATAAAAAAGAGAAAATGAAAAAATTAATAAATGATTTCGATATTTTATCTGTTCAAAGAAATTTAAAAATTTTGGGTATTTTTGTGCGTTTATCAAAAAGAGACAACAAACATAATTACTTAAAGTATTTACCTTATACATGGTTGCTTATTGAGAGAAGAATGAAAAATCCTATATTCAACAAATTAAATATATTATTTAACAAATATTTGCCTTTAAAAAAATTGAAAAAATTGCAAAAGATATGAAAATTAAACAAGGCATGATTCTAGCTGCTGGATTGGGAAAAAGAATGCGGCCAATTACTTTGAAAACTCCAAAGCCACTCATAAAAATAGGCAACAAAAACTTACTTGATAGAGCTATAGAGCTATTAATTAATCATGGTGTCGATGAAATAGCTATCAATGTTCACCATCTAGCTGATCAAATAAAAGATTTTATTAATAAAAAAAAATCTAAAGCAAAAATTATAATTTTTCATGAGCAAAACATGCTACTTGATACTGGTGGTGGAATACTTAATGCCACTAAGACTTTCAGAAAACCTTTTGTAGTTGTTAATCCTGATACTTTATGGAGTAACATTTATTCGAGCGAGTTAAGTGATTTAGAGGATCTTTATTTTCAACACAAAAAATCTTGTTTGTTGCTAGTAAATAAAAATTTAAGCTTTGATAGTTCTTTTAATGGAGATTTTAATCTTCAAGATGGAATTGTTACTAGAGACAATAGCAATAAACTCATTTTTACCGGTCTTCAAATCTTAGATCATAGTGTTTTTAGTTCTATAAAAAATAAAGTATTTTCTATGAATGATATTTGGAACAATTTAATTGCAAATAATTTCTTAATTGGTATTGAAAGCAATCAAAAATTTTATCACTTAAATACCAAAGAAATGCATGATAAAATATTAAGTTTAGATATTACTGATTAAAAATAATAGTTTTGGCTCGAGCCTCATCTAAATAGTAACATTTATTAATCTTTAGCTCGTTACCAAATTCAATTACAAGTGGATTTCCAGTCGGTATTTCCAATTCATTAATTTTTATGTCAGATATATTGAATAAATATTTACATAGAGCTCTAAGCGAGTTTCCATGTGCAGAAATTAAAACATTCTTATTATTTGTTAGATTTTTTTTAATTTCATTTTCGTAAAAAGGGACAACCCTGTCATATGTATTTTTCAATGATTCAGTAAAAGGTGTCATGCCTACAGGTATGCTTGCATTCAAAGGACTAAACAAATTTTGATATTCACTTTTTTCTTCCATTGGTGGTGGAGCTATATCCCAGGATCTTCTATACTTTTTAAACTGATCTTCACCAATCTTTTGTTTTGTCTCTTTCTTATTTAAACCAGTTAAAGAACCATAATGTCTTTCATTAAGCTGCCACGCAGTATTGAATTTAAGCTCTAAATTATTTTTTTTGAGAATACTTGTTAGCGTTTTAATTGCTCTTTTTAAATATGATGTGTAGGAGATATCTATCTTAATTTTCAAATCCTTAATTATTTGACCGGATTTTTCAGCTTCCTCAACCCCCTTGTCTGAAAGATCGACATCTACCCAGCCAGTAAATTTATTCTCTGCATTCCAAGTACTTTGGCCATGTCTAGTGAGAATTAATTTAGTCATAATAGTTTATTTAGATATTATGTACTATATTAAATCAATAATGAAAAATACTATATTTAAAATACTTGAGTACTTATATTATTTTTCTTTAGTTTCTTTATTCGTTCTTTATTTATTTCCAGGAAGTTTAATTGGATATTTTTTATATGGAAATTTTGGTCAACAACCAGATTTGATACCCAATCCAATAGGAACATCCATAAATCACTTTATTTCTTTTATATGTTTAAGTTCTTTGGCATTTATTGTTCGAGTGAGAGAAAAAAAATTTATTAATAGTTTTAAATTTTTATTTTTTATCTCCATTTTACTGGAAATATTTCATTACTTTATTCCAAATAGGGCTTTCGAATACTATGATTTATTTGCTAATTTAATAGGCGTTATTTTCGCATATTTATTTATTCATCTAATTATAAAAATTAAAATCAAATAATATGAAAACTTTTAATATCTCTGTAATAATTTTATTTATCTTAAGTTTTAATGTTGTTGCGGGTGAAATATCCGGAATTCCAAATATTACTGATGGAGATACTGTTAAAATTTTAAATAAACGAATTAGATTTCATGGAGTTGATGCTCCTGAAAAAAAACAATTATGTGTCAAAAATTCCAAAGAATATAGATGCGGAAAAGAAGCAACTGATGCTTTAAAGAGAAAAATTGATGGCAAGTCAGTAACTTGTAAAGTACAGGACAAACTTGATAGATATAAGAGATATATTGGTGTTTGTTCTCTTGAAGATGTAGATCTAAATAAATGGATGGTCAGAAATGGTTATGCTGTTGCCTATAGAAGATATTCGAAAGATTATATTGAGGATGAAAACTATGCTAAAAAAAATAAAATTGGGTTATGGTCAGGTAATTTCATTCACCCAGAAAAATGGAGAAAGCTAAATTAAATTTTAGTATAAGTTTATTAGTGATTCCTTTTAAAAAAATTTTATTAGTTTTAATATTTTTTATACTTGCTTCATGTTCTTCAATTCCTAAAAATACACAAAATAGCTGTGCAATTTTTGAAGAGAGGTATCTCTGGTATAAACATGCAAAGACTTCTTACGAGAAATGGGGAGCACCCATTCATTTACAATTAGCTTTTGTAAAAAAAGAAAGTGATTTTAATTGGCTTGCCAAACCGCCACGTAGAAAATTATTTAAAGTCATTCCCTTCAAAAGACTCTCAAGTTCTTTTGGATATTCTCAAGCTATAGTTGGAACTTGGGAGCAATATAAAAAAGAAACTGAGAGTCCATTAGCAACAAGAGCAAGATTTAAAGACTCTGTAGATTTTATTGGATGGTATATTCATAAAACAAATAAAATATTAAGAATTTCAAAAAAGGATGCTTATAGACAATATCTTGCTTATTACAAAGGTTGGGGTGACTACAAGAATTATTCAAAAGATAAAAAGGCTATTATTTACGCGAAATCTGTAAGAGACATAGCTAATAAATATAGAAAACAACTCAAAGTTTGTAAAAAAAATTTAGATAAAAATAAATATATTATTTTTTAAGTTGTTTGTTTAGCTCAATTTCAACGGCATCTATTCTTTGTGTGTTCTTACCAACGATTGTATAAATTATTGGAATAACATAGAGAGTAAAAAAAGTGGAAAACAGCATTCCTCCAAAAATCGTAATACCAACAGTTAGACGACTTGCAGCACCTGGTCCAAAACTTATAATCAAAGGCAAGACCCCAAAAATTGTAGAAAGACTTGTCATCAAAATTGGTCTCAATCTAATTGCGGCCGCTTCAACTATTGCAGTCTCAAATTTTTTTCCTTCTTTTCTAAGCTGATTTGCAAATTCTACAATCAAGATTCCATTCTTCGCCGAGAGACCAATTAGAATAATAAGAGCTATCTGACTGTATACATTTAGTGATGAACCAACTACTAATATTCCAAGAAGACCACCTAAAATAGCCATAGGAACTGTCAACATTATTGTAAAAGGATGCTTCCAACTTTCAAACTGCGCACACATAGCAAGGTAAGCCGTTACTAGAGCTAATGCAAAAATAACGTATAGTTCTGTATTAGTTTTTTTATACTCCTCGCTCTCACCTTTATAAGCGATTTTAGCTTGAGGCGTATTTTCCTCCACAACATCTTTTAAAAAATTTAACGCTTCATCTAATGAATAATCGCCAACTAATCTTGCAGAGATTGTTACTGCTTTTTGTCTATTATATCTGGCTAAAAATGGTGACTGACCTTCTTCATTGTAGGAAACTAAATTTGAGACCGATACAAGTTTATTATTATTTTTTGATCTAACAAAGATTTTACTTATACTATCAGGCTCTTGTCTATCTTTTATGTCACCCTGTAAAATAATTGAGTATTCCTTTCCATCCTGTGTAAAACGTGTAACACTTTTAGATCCAAAAATTGTTTCAATAGTTCTACCGATATCTTCAGTAGACACCCCTAAATCAGCAGCTTTTTTTTGATCAATTTTTACATTTAGTTGAGGTTTGTTCAAATCAAAATCATCTTGAATAGAAGTAAGACCGGGGTTTTTTCTCGCTTCTTTCTTAATTATATTCTTCCACTCAATTAATTGTTCGTAAGTATTTCCTAGTATTACAAACTGCACAGGACTTTGAATCCCGCCAGTTCTTATACCTTGAGGCATTACTGGAAAAGCTAAAACACCAGGAACCCGAGATATTTTTCCAAATGATTCTCTCATTATTTCTACGCCGTGACGATCTCTTTTTTTCCAAGGTTCTAATAATACGATAATAAAACCACTATTAACTTGTTTAGATGACTTTCCAAATCCAGGAACTCGCATTATTAATTTTCGGTATTCACCTTTACCTAATTCTGGTAGAAGCAATTTTTCAATATCTTCAGCTTTACTTTTAGTAAAATTAAATCCCGAACCTTGTGGAGCTTTTATTATCACAAAAAATGCTCCTCTATCTTCTGGTGCAATTAGTTCCTTGGGAGCAAAATTGAATAAAAAAACTGTTAAAGCTAAAGTTCCAATTAAAAATGATATAATTATTTTTTTTTTATTTATCCATGTAATCAAAGATGTTTTGTAAGCATAAGTTGTAGATTTTAATAATTTATCAAATCTAATTACAATATTAGATTTTTTCATATTTGGTTTCAAAAATTTACTAGCAAGCATTGGGCTTAAGGATAAAGCGACAAAACTTGAAATAATAACTGCTGATGCGAGTGTAATTGCAGTTTGAGTAAATAATACTCCTGTTATTCCTTTAATGAAAACAAGAGGAACGAAGACGGCCACTAAAACTACAGTTGTAGCGATTATTGCAAATGAAACTTGTTTAGCTCCTTTATAAGCAGCGACTAATGGCGTGTCTCCTAACTCGATTCTTCTCACAATATTTTCTAGCATTACAATTGCATCATCCACTACTATTCCTATAGCAAGAACTAAAGCCATTAATGTGAAAAGATTTATCGAAAAGTCAAATATATATATTGATAAAAATGTTGAAATTAGAGAAACAGGTAAAGCAATTACAGGAACTATCAAAGCTCTTATATTCCCTAAGAATAAATAAATAATAATAGTTACTAAAATTAAAGCTATAACAAGAGTTTTATAAACTTCATTAATTGCTACTTTAATATAATTGCTTCGGTCAAAAGAAACTTCTAAAGAGGTCCCAGGAGGTAAACTTGTTTGTATTTCTTTAATTTTTTTCTTAATTCCATCTGCAACTTTAATAGTATTGGCATCTGATTGTTGGTAGATTCCGATTCCAACTACTTGTTTTCCATTTCCTTTAAACAAGGTTCTTATAGACTCAGCGCCTAATTCAACTCGAGCAACATCATCTAAAGTTATGATGGACCCATCTTTAGCTCTTTTCAGAGGTAATGTTTTGTAATTTTCTAAATTTTGATAAGCTTTATCTAGTTTGATAGTTAAATCTACATCTCTAGACTCTATTCTACCTGCTGGAAATTCTACATTTTCTTTCCTAAGAACTTGTTCGACTTCTTGAGTAGTGAGGTCTCTCGCAGCTAGTGCTAAAGGATCAAGCCAAACTCTGAGAGACAGCTCTCTTTGTCCACCCAATCTCACTCTTCCAACGCCTGAAACGGTTGAGAAAGTATCCGTTAAGTATCTATCTGCGTAGTCTGTTAGCTCGAGATCTGACATAGTGTCTGAACTAAATGATAACCACATAGTTGTCCTCATCCCAGCACTCTGTTTATAGATTTCGGGTTGTTTTGCTCCTTCAGGTAAATTATCTCGCACTCTAGATACTGAGCTCCTTACATCATTGGTAGCGTCATCGAGATCAAGACCAGTTTGAAAAGTCAGTGTTATCCTAGAGCTTTCGTCTTCACTAAATGAATCGATAGTTTCGACTCCTGGCGTTCCACCAACAAAATCCTCAATTTTTTGTGTAATTTGTGTATCCACAATTTCAGCCGAAGCTCCTTTGTAGTCAGTTTGAATTGTAACTACAGGTGGTTGCACATCTGGAAGCTCATCAGTTGGAATTTCTTGAAAAGTTACTAATCCAAAAATAACTAAAACCATACTCATTACTGAGGCAACAACTGGTCTTTTAATAGATAAGTCCGTTAAGAACATTTTTTAATTTTTTGGTTTAATAATTTTTACTTTTACTTTGTTTCTTACTTTTGAGACACCCTCACTTATTACTAAGTCACCTTCTGAAACTCCAGAAACTATTGAAACTTTACCAAAATTTCTTTTTCCTATCTCAACATTCTTCTTCTCTGCAACATCACCATTTACTATATAAATAAATGCTGTATCTCCCTGAATAGTTAAAGCACTTTCGGGTACACCAATTTGATTAATTTCGTTATAAATAACTTTAACAGTCATAAGCTGTCCAGGTATTATTTCAAAATCTGAATTATCCACCAATATTCTTGCTAAAATTGATCTTGTTGAAGGATCTATTCTCGAACTAATCGAGTCTACTTTTCCCTTGAAAATTTTATTGAAATTTGAGTTTGTTATTTCAGTCTTAAGTCCAGACTTCAACACGCCTACATAGTTTTCTGGAATTTTAATATCTATTACTATTTTTTTTAAGTCATCTAGTGTTATAATTAAACTGTTTGATCCCAGCACTCCTTGGGCTATCTCTCTTTTTCCTAATTTACCCTCAAAATCAGCAATAATTTTTTCACCATTTTGTAAGGCAACTATTATTTCATCTTTTTTTACAAATCTATTTTCTATATTTAAATTTCCTACAACATTATTTTTACTAACTCTGTATGTTTTAGAATTTTGAGCAATAGCAGTTCCAAAAGTTTCAATACTTTTATAAAACATAGTTTTTTCAACTTTTTCTACTATTACACCTGGTGCCGGTCTGACGCTAAATTTTTTTTTAAAATGTAAACCAACAAAATGTCTTGCAACTATAATTGCAAAAATTGCTATGAAGATAATTATTAAAAAAGTTTTTAATTTTGTTGAAGTTGTCATAATTATTCTAATCCGTATTCAGCCCATGAACCGTCATAGATAATTGGTTTTTTACCACTTATGATAGAATTAGCTAGACCTAAAATACACGCAGTAACTCCGGAACCACATGTAAAAGCCATCTCTCTATCTATTGAAATTTG
>Ga0233444_10001050_pt1 | contig 32585 bp, 34 predicted proteins | sample SI_124_October20_6_FD_182792 | JGI IMG/M metagenome (GOLD analysis project Ga0233444, IMG submission 182792) | Seawater microbial communities from Saanich Inlet, British Columbia, Canada - SI_124_October2016_10_MG | ecosystem: Environmental > Aquatic > Marine > Inlet | place: Canada: British... | reverse complement strand
TTCTCAGTAGCGCTTTACGCTTTTCTGTCCAAGGACGGTCAACAATGGGTTCTCCAGCTAGGTTAATAACCCAGTTAGGTGGCGGACAGTCTGAGAGTTGTGTTAATTGCGAGATGACAGTGATTTTGTCATGCCATATTGTCCGAACTCTTTCAGCTTGCCGGCTTAAAATAGTGATCTGATGGCCTTGCTCGAGTAACAGGGTGCAGAGGCGCGACCCAATAAACCCACTGCCACCGGTGATAAAAATATGTTTAATCATCGCTTTTTTGACATATTTATTCGACTAGTCAATGTGTTACAACACGTGGTAAGTCTTTAGCTTGTGCTACCCAAGATTCAACTTGAGAGACAGAAGGAACTTGGCGAACCAATTTTTTCTCTTCATTCACTTCAGCCATTTTTTGTTGTAGGTTTTCAGCATTACGTTGTGCTAATTCTGGCACAGTATCGACACCGGCGAATTCTAATAAATCAGCATACTGCGTGCTTACGCCTTTGACGCGTGATAAATCAGCACGGTTAACCCATTCAAGGATCAATTTTTCACTAATGCCGGTTGTATCTGCTGTGGCTTTACGATTTTTCTTCACACAGCAAATTTCAAGCAGTTTTTCGATTGAACCAATACCGGCTTCTTTAAGTTTGTCAGAGTAAGATGGGCCGATACCTTCGATGTCAGATAACTTTGTCACGTTGCGTCTCCTTAATTATTAGGCACTGGCAAAAAAGTTTGCAGGTTACACCGTTTTGCGTTTTTTTCAAACCCTTTAAAAACAAGGATATATAGGTGAGGCAATTAAAAACGATTAAATTAAATTCGTTTTAGTTTATTCATCGATATCATCCATATCTGCTTGGCCTGAAAGACGGCGACGAATGTGTGACCAGGACATGCCTGTTGCTAGTACAGCACTTAATATAAATAAAGCGATATAGGTGACAATCTCGGTGTTTTCTAAACCCAGTAAGCCACTATCAATTAACCACCAGACGATGATACCGAAGAAAGCAAAGGCGAGGGCTAAGCCAAAGAGGCCGAGAGAGAGCGGAAAGTAGCACGAAGATAGGCAGTCCAACCAATGAGTAGCACGACAGCCGAGAGGCCAAGGGGCGGGGTGACTGCCAATGGTTCTGCAAGCAGAGCTTCTTTTGCCCAATGGTAAAAGCTCGTGCCACTGGGGTTATAGCTGCTATAAACAAGGATGAGAGCAAAGAGTAAGCGAAGGAAAAAACCTAGCCAAGAAAAACTATTTTTTGCCATTGTTGTAACCTCAATAATTAGCGAATACTAAACTGTGTTAATTCATTTTGCGTCACTAATTGTGTAATAGCGACATCATGTACATTAGCAAATTGTGGGCCGTGTTTTGCCCAGTCAATAAACTGAGATAGTTGCGCTTGTTCACCTTGTGCTCTGATTTCAACATTGCCATCAGGCTGGTTTTTCACCCAACCCTGGATGTGATAGGTATTGGCGGCTTGTTGTGTGGAAAAACGAAAGCCAACCCCTTGCACCTTGCCTGAAACGATGAGTTGAACGCATGCCTTTGTCATGGTGATATTTTAAGGTTTATTCCCACTCAATGGTGGCGGGAGGCTTACCAGAGATATCGTAAGTTACACGGGATATGCCTTCGACTTCATTGATAATACGTGTTGAAACGTGACCTAGGAAATCATAGGGTAGGTGGGCCCAACGTGCGGTCATAAAATCGATAGTTTCGACGGCGCGGAGTGAGACGACATAATCGTAACGGCGGCCATCACCCATGACGCCAACAGATTTTACTGGAATGAAAACAACAAAGGCTTGGCTCGTCTTATCATATAGGTCATGTTTGTATAGTTCGTCGATAAAAATTTTATCGGCTTTGCGTAAGATGTCGGCATACTCTTTTTTGACTTCACCGAGAATACGGACGCCAAGTCCCGGCCCAGGGAAAGGGTGGCGATAAACCATGTCTTTCGGTAAACCTAAGGCGACACCAAGCTTACGGACTTCATCTTTGAATAATTCACGAAGGGGTTCGAGTAACTCCAGCTTCATATAATCTGGCAAGCCACCCACGTTGTGGTGGGTTTTGATCACTTGCGCTTTTCCTGTCTTAGCCGCAGCGGATTCGATCACATCCGGGTAAATTGTGCCTTGAGCGAGCCATTTCACATTGGCGATTTTGTTAGATTCTTCTTCAAAGACATCGATGAAGGCTTTACCAATAATTTTCCGTTTGGCTTCAGGCTCACTTTCGCCGGCGAGATCAGATAAAAAACGGTGTTCTGCATCAACCCGTATGACTTTAATGCCCATGTTTTTGGCAAACATGGCCATGACTTGGTCGCCTTCATTTTCACGCAGCAGACCATTGTCGACAAAAACACAAGTGAGTTGTGTTCCAATGGCTTTATGTAATAAGGCTGCGACAACAGAAGAATCAACGCCGCCGGATAAACCCAGTAAGACGTGGTCATCGCCGACTTGTTTGCGAATCGTATCGATGCTGTCTTCGATGATGTGGTCAGATGTCCACAAGGTGTCACATTGACAAATTTCAGTTAAAAAACGTGAAATGATGGCTTGGCCTTGTAGCGTGTGTGTGACTTCAGGGTGGAACTGTACGCCATAGAATTTTTTCTCTTCATTCGCGATTCCGGCAATTGGCGCGCTATCTGTACTGGCAATCAGTTTGAAACCGTCAGGTAGTTTTGTTACACGATCACCGTGGCTCATCCAGACATCAAGTAAACCATAACCTTCTGGCGTTTTATGATCTTCTATATCAAGCAATAGGGTTGAATGACCGCGTGCACGGATTTGGGCGTAGCCAAATTCACGGTGTTCAGACGATTCGACTTGACCACCTAGTTGCATCGCCATGGTTTGCATGCCGTAACAGATGCCTAGTACTGGGACGCCACACTCAAATACGGCTTGTGGTGCAATAGGTGCAGCCTCACCAATCGTTGAGTCAGGGCCACCAGAAAGGATAATACCCTTGGGGGCAAAGTCTTTAATATCTTGTTCACTGATATCAGGATCACGTAATTCGCAATAGACACCGGCTTCACGAATGCGGCGGGCGATAAGTTGGGTGTACTGTGACCCGAAATCGAGGATAAGAATACGATGATCGTGAAGGTGGCTGTTGCTCATAGCGGTCGGTGGTCTCTAAAATAATGCGGGTTTGAAGAGCCAGTATTGTTATAGGGTACAGTCTCGGCTCAAATTAACTTAATTGACGCGGTAGTTCGGCGCTTCTTTTGTGATGGTCACATCATGGACATGGCTTTCGTTCATACCAGCTGAAGTAACACGGACAAATTCAGGTTTGGTGCGCATGTCTTCGATATTAGCTGAACCGGTGTAACCCATGCTGGCACGAATACCACCTAATAACTGATGTACTACGGGGCCTAAGTTACCTTTGAATGCAACACGGCCTTCAATGCCTTCCGGGACCAGTTTGTCAGCATCACTGGATTCTTGGAAATAACGGTCACTAGAACCTTGCTTTTGTTGCATAGCGCCTAATGAGCCCATACCTCTGTATGACTTATAGGCACGGCCTTGGAACAGTTCTACTTCGCCTGGCGCTTCTTCCGTTCCGGCAAACATACCGCCAATCATGATGGTATGTGCACCCGCGACGAGTGCTTTAGCTATGTCACCTGAATAGCGAATACCGCCGTCAGCAATGAGCGGTACGCCTGTGCCTTCTAGTGCTTTTGCGACATTGCTGATGGCAGAAATCTGTGGTGCACCTACACCGGCAACAATTCGAGTAGTACAGATTGAACCTGGACCAATACCCACTTTGACCGCATCGGCACCGGCTTCAACTAGGGCTGTTGCTGCCTCACCCGTTGCAATATTACCGCCGATGACTTGGACTTTTGGATAGTTTTCTTTAACCCACTTAACTTGATCGAGAACACCTTGAGAATGACCGTGTGCTGTATCAACGACGATGACATCGACGTCGGCATTGGCTAGCGCTGCAACACGTTCTTGGCTTTCTGGGCCGATCCCGACAGCGGCGCCGACACGCAGACGTTCTTGGTCATCTTTCGATGCCAGTGGGTTATCTGATGATTTTTGGATATCTTTGACAGTGATCATGCCTTGAAGGTGAAAGTTGTCGTCAACAACAAGGACCTTTTCAATGCGGTGTTCATGAAGCAAGCGTAAGACTTCATCACGTTCGGTGTTTTCTTTTACAGTGACTAATTTGTTTTTTGGTGTCATGACCAGTGAAACGGGGTTATCAAAGCGGGTTTCAAATCGCAGGTCACGGCTGGTGACAATGCCGACTAGATCTTGGCCATCGACAACGGGAACACCTGATATTTTATTCGCCCGAGTTAACTCAACCACTTCGCCGATGGTGGTATTTGGACCAACAGTAATAGGGTCGCGAACAACGCCGCTTTCAAATTTTTTCACTTTGCGGACTTCATCGGCTTGTTCTTCGATGGTCATGTTTTTATGCAAAATGCCTAAACCACCTTCTTGCGCCATCGCGATAGCTAAGCGGCTTTCAGTGACTGTGTCCATTGCGGCAGAGAGCAAAGGGATATTGATGTTGATATCGCGTGTTAATTTGGTTGTAAGGCTTACGTCGCGCGGCAACACGTTTGAGTATGCAGGGAGAAGTAAAACGTCGTCGAATGTGAGGGCTTCTTGCGCAATTCTCATGGGGTCAGCTTCCTGAAATTACTGTAATATTAACCGCTTATTATATCAGGAACTGCCTTGAAATCCTCGCACTTTATTGGATTTTTACTAAATGGTTGTTAGGCTGTTTATTTTAAGACTCTTCAATTTGTTTGAAGGTGCTGTTGAGGAACCTTATCGTTGTCATTGCCAGATAAACATCAATCGACTTTAGCGAAGCGTCCTGTAAAGGATGTTTATGCTGTCTCGCGTTTGGTACGTGAGGCACGGGCGACACTGGAAGGTGGGTTTCCTCTGTTGTGGGTCGAAGGTGAGATCTCTAATTTAGCAATGCCGGCATCGGGTCATATCTATTTCACTTTGAAAGATGAAGCAGCACAAGTGCGATGTGCGATGTTTAAAGGAAGAAACCGCCAGTTACGTTTTACGCCTGAGAATGGTATGCAAGTGTTGCTGCGCGTTCGGGTTACTTTGTATGAGGGCCGAGGTGAATTTCAGCTCGTAGTTGAACATATGGAAGAAGCCGGCAGTGGCGCACTGCAGCGGGCTTATGAGGCATTAAAACATCGCTTAGGAGAAGCGGGGTTATTTGATGAGGTACATAAAAAATCGTTGCCTGCTTTTCCGAAGTCGATAGGCGTTGTGTCATCACCTGATGGGGCGGCAGTGCACGATATTTTGACGGTACTCAAGCGCCGTTTTCCTGATGTAAATGTCATCGTCTATCCTGTTGCTGTTCAAGGCACAGATTCTGCGAATCAAATTGCCAATGCGATTTCGATAGCCCAAGAACGTCAAGAATGTGATGTGTTGATAGTGGGCCGAGGTGGTGGCTCATTAGAAGATTTGTGGAGTTTTAATGAGGAACAAGTAGCATACGCTATTTTTAATTGTACTATCCCAGTGATTAGCGCTGTTGGTCACGAAGTTGATTTCACGATTGCTGATTTTGTGGCTGATATACGGGCTGCGACGCCTTCCGCTGCTGCGGAACTGGCGGTGCCTGATGCGCAACAGTGGTTGCAAAAGTTACAGGGCCAATGTCGACGTTTAACTTTACTGATGACGCATTATTTGCAAAATGAGCAACGCCATTTAACGCACCTAGCCAGACGTTTACCTGAACCGAAGACGGCATTACTGCAACAAATGCAGCGTTTAGATAGGATAGAGAAACAATTACATCAAGCGTTGCAACACAACCTATTGCAACGTCAACAGACATTAGATTACTGCACCGTTCGCCTCAAGAATCCCAAAGCGATCATTGAAGCGCAACATTATAAATTGACGCATTTGCGTAGTCGTTTGCGTTATGTAATGACGACTCGGCGAGATGAGGTTGCTAGACAGTATCAAGATTTGAGCCAACGTTTACAGTTGAAGTCGCCATTACCAGTGTTAACGCAGCAACAGCATTTATTTGAACAATTACGAACGCGATTACATTTGGTGATGCGTCAAGGACTGGCCTCTAAACAAATCTACTTTAAACAACAAATACGGATGTTATCGGCAGTGAGTCCTTTAAATACTTTAGAACGTGGTTACAGTATCGCGACAGATCACGAGACAGGGCACGTTTTGTCGGAATCAAAGTCGGTCGTCGTTGGGCAGCAGGTAAATGTTAAATTGCAGCAAGGGAAATTAGTTTGCCAAGTACAGGAAACCAAACATGATTAGAGTTTTTTTCGTTATTGTGAGTTCGATGCTGAGTGGTCAATTATTAGCGATGACATTACCACAGCAAGCTGCGATTCCCGGTGGAGTGGTGATTGTCCCGCTATCAGCAGATGACTTGGTTAAGCCTGTGGTTAAGTACCGTAAAAAGCCGGTTGCAGTGGTAAAGTCTGATGGACAATGGGTTGCTATTGTTGGCGTGCCATTGGGGGCGAAAGTGGGTACCCAGCGCTTATCAGTGACACAGGCGGGCAAAACTAGCCGAGCTTTATTTGAAATTCAAGATAAGGCCTACCCAACACAACATATTACGATTAAAAACAAAGGCAAAGTTAATCCAAACAAATTAGATATGACACGGATTAATAAAGAATCAGCCAGAATCAAAGCGGCATTGCGGCATTGGACTGAGAAGGAAAAATTACCACTACAATTTGCATGGCCTATTGAGGGTCGAGTGAGTGGTTTATTCGGTCGCCGTCGTGTTTTTAATGGTCAAGCAAGACGACCACATAGCGGGATGGATATTGCTGCACCTACAGGAACAGAGATTCATGCACCTGCTGAAGGTATTGTTAGGGGGACGGGCGATTATTTCTTTAACGGTAAAACGGTATTTATTGACCATGGCCAAGGCTTGGTGACCATGTTTTGTCATCTAGATCGTATTGATGTGCAAGACGGACAGATGATTGAGCAAGGGAATGTGATCGGTACAGTGGGTGCAACGGGCAGAGTAACTGGGCCGCATTTACATTTAGGTGTGAGTTTGAATGATGCACGGGTTGAGCCGAGATTATTTTTTCCTGAACGAGAAGTTGTTGATGGGGATGAAAAAGAATAATGAAGTGAAACAGACTGCTTTGTGCCATAAGCGGTCATTCGCTCAGTGCTCTTTCCGGCTGCTTGCATTGAGTAATTCAATTATTTGGAGTACTTTTTTATAGCTATCTTTTCTATTAGCTTTGTTTTTAAGAGTAGTTTTTTCTTTTTGTGCTAAGTCGAAGGCATTCATTCCTGTATATTCTTTAACTGAATAGGTTTCTAGCAAGGTATATGAACCATCGATTGCTTTTTTGTATGGGTCAGCGCCTCTCTGTAGTAAAAATTCAACGACAGAAGGATTACCAGGAGGAACCAGAGACATTTGTAAGGGGGGTTAACCCCATTTCATCATACCCGTTCACATCACACCCTATTTCTATTAACTTATCAGCGACTTTAAATACTTTTTTCTTGTCCGTCGTGTCATAGTCATAGTCATTAAGTACAAATACTATAGGTAAAGGTCTGGTGCCCATATCTTGGCACGATTCAAAATAATTTAACCTTAAATAAAAAAGATCGGAAATAAATTGGAAGCGCTCATATTTCATTGTTGCGTGGGTAAGTACTTCTGACTTCGTAGCAGTTATTACATGATACGCTAGCATCATAGAAATAATCAGACCAATAGAGGCTAAGAGTATTGATATTATTTTAAAAGTCTTCACTATTCTGTATATGCTCTAAATAATATATTTTATGAGAATGGTGACCATCATAACAATTTATTGAGTGACTGCTTTGGGTCGAAAGCGGTCAAGTAGACAGTGCCAGAACGACTACTTTTTAAAGCTTAAAGTCACGCCCTAAATAAACGCTTAAGACTTTTTTATCTTTAAGTATTTCTTCTGGTGTACCTTTGGCAATGACTTTACCTTCATTGAAGATGTACGCGCGTTCGCAGACATTGAGGGTTTCTCGGACATTGTGATCAGTAATTAGAATGCCGATCCCGCGTTCTGCTAATGATTTGATAATGGCTTGAATATCTAAAACTGAGATTGGGTCAACACCGGCGAAGGGTTCATCAAGCAGGATAAATTTAGGATCCATTGCGAGGGCACGTGCGATTTCTACCCGACGGCGTTCACCGCCTGATAATGCCATGCCGAGACTGTTTCTGATATGTGTGATATTAAAATCATTGAGCAATTGTTCGAGTAGTGCATCTCTAGCAATAGGACTCAGTTCATCTCGGGTTTCGATGATGGCATAGATATTATCGGCGACACTGAGTTTGCGAAAGATCGAAGGTTCTTGTGGTAGGTAACCGATGCCGAGTTGTGCACGACGATGGATAGGGTCTTGAGTGAGTTCTTGTTGATCAAGGAAAATCGTGCCTTTATCCGCAGGAATAAGCCCCACGATCATATAAAAGCTGGTTGTTTTTCCTGCGCCATTAGGACCTAAAAGGCCGACGATTTCACCACTGCTGACCTCTAGAGAACTGTTGTTGACGACGAGACGACCATCAAAACTTTTCGATAACTGCCTAGTAGATAAAGTACTTATCATTCGCGTTTGATATTCTTAAAACTGATTAGGAGAAACGTAATTACGATGTACCCACCCAATGACGACTTGGCCACTTGAGATTCCCCTAACTTGAAGCCAATCATTTTGTTCTGTTAGCACAATGAGTTCACTGCCAGCAACAAGCGTGGCCAAGTTATCATAATTTTTCCCTGGGCCCGTACGGATATTTAGCCCTGATAAAGTCTGTGTGCTGGGGTATGCAGCGCCACTATTTTCTTGGGTATCATTTTCAATGATGGGCTCAATGGGGGCATTAGGTAGTTGCTTTGGCTTCGGTTTGCTTGCAACAATGGGCTGTTTTTTTTGCTTTTTCTTGTTGCTGATCTGTTGATTGTTCGGATCGATAATAAAGTGGACGCGGCCTTTCGTACGCTCAACTTTGTTGCCAACTGTGACGGGTTTTGCATTGGCATTGACGATATTACGGGCGATATCGTATTCAATACGGTTACCACTGAATTTACTGCCATTTTGCCAAACAAAGCCTTGACCAAGGAGGTGAATCTTTTGGCCGCCGGCATGGTATTCCATTTGAAGTGCTTCTGCTTTTACCGGGTCTTCTCCTGGCTTTTGAACTTGTTGATACTTTGCCATTTTACCTTGTGCGACGACTTTAGTGAGTTGCTTATTTTTGTCGTAGTAGAAGGTGATGATGTCGCCATCAATACGTAATGTGCCTTGTGTCAAAATAGCACGGCCTTTGTATTGGGTGATGCCTAATTCGTCATCTAATTGCGCATGGTCTGCTTCAATACTAATCGGTTTATCGCGGTCGCTAGGTAGCGCGACAGCTAGGCTTGGCAGTAGTGCCAATAAGCCAATCAGCAGTTTATTGTGACGGTGGAGCATCATAACGTCCTTTCACCCTGGAATGCAGGTTAATGGTTTTATCTTCAAGTGTAGCATGCAGGCCGATAGAATTGGTCTCACCAAAAGGAGAAATCATTTTGACAGCAGCATCAGTATAAGCTGTGCTTTTTTTTGTATTGAGCGTCAGAATTGATGTTTGCAATTCAGTTTTTTTGTCGTCTTTTCTACGAATAACAACATTGTCTGTTAACAAGATAACATCGCCTTTACCATTCGTTTTACCCTGTTTTGACGTGACAACCCAAGTATCGTTTTGTTGATTGACAAACTCAGCTGTCGGTGACGTTATATGGGTGCTGTCATCTTCGGGGAAATGGCTCATCTCCTGGCCTTTTATGACCCGTGATGGTTTGCCATTCTCATCCATGATTGTCATGGTAAAGTTGCTCATTGCATAATCGCTGGATTGGTTGTAATTTACTTTCGCAAGGGACGTGTTGTTATCACTTTTTTCTGAGTTGCCAAAGACGAGCCAAAGCATTAATCCTGAAAATAGGATTAATAGGCCTTGTTGTAGCGAGGTGAGTTTAGAAATGGCGTTCAATTTGATCTTGCAGGGTACCCTGTCCTCTCATAATCATTTCACAGACTTCACGTGCGGCACCTTTACCACCCTTAGCATCGGTAACCCAATGGGCTTTTTCTTTCACAAGTGAATCTGCATCTTGTACTGCGATTGCTAAGCCGACACGATTCATAATGGCAAGATCAACCCAATCATCACCTACATAAGCACATTGTTCAGGTTTCACACCGACTTGTTTTATCATTTGTTCGAAAGCGGGCAGTTTCACTTTTTGGCCTTGATAGACGAGGTTGATGCCTAAGCCTGTCATTCGATGCTCTACGACGGTCGATGTTCTACCTGTAATAATGCCTATTTCGACGCCTGTGTATTGCAATAGTTTCATTCCGTGGCCATCACGAGAATTGAAAGCTTTATATTCTTCGCCGTCATCACCAATAATAATACTGCCATCAGTTAAGACACCGTCGACATCAAAGATAAGGAGTTTAATGTCTTTTGCGCGCGCTAAAATATCTTGCATTGGGTGTCCTTTAAACTACGCCGGCACGAAGCAGATCGTGCATGTTGATGGCGCCAACCAGTTGTTTTTGGTCATTAACGATTAATAACGCATTAATTTTGTGTCGTTGCATCAGTTCTAATATTTCTGCTGCTAACATATCAGGGTGGCCAGTTTTGCATTCGGTTGTCATTACATCAGCGATGCGTGTGGTGTGGACGTCGATGGTATGGGCGAGTACTCGGCGTAAATCACCATCAGTAAAAATGCCAATAATGTCGTTTGATGCAGAGCATACGGCGGTCATACCTAGGCCTTTTTCACTCATTTCGACAAGAGCATCACTGAGCAAGGCTTGATGACTGACCTTAGGGATTTGCTGGCCGGTATGCATAATATCGCTAACACGGAGCAAGAGACGTCGTCCTAAATTTCCACCAGGATGGGATAGAGCAAAGTCTTCGGCGGTGAAGCCGCGTGCTTCTAATAAGGCAACGGCCAGGGCATCTCCCATGACCAATGCAGCAGTTGTGCTGGATGTGGGGGCGAGGCCAAGCGGACAGGCTTCTTTTTCTACACTGACGTTAAGGTGGGCATCTGCCGTGGTTGCGAGCGTTGAGTTTGGTTTGCCTGTTAGTGCAATCATTGGCGTTGCGAGGCGTTTTATGATTGGCAATAAGGTTAATAACTCAGCGGTTTCTCCTGAATTAGACAGGGCGAGAACGACGTCTTGTTTCGTGATCATGCCGAGATCACCATGACTGGCTTCACCAGCATGGACGAAGAAGGCCGGGGTGCCAGTACTGGCTAATGTTGCTGCAATTTTGTTACCGATATGGCCTGATTTTCCCATGCCGATGACGATGACTCTACCTTGGCAATTAAGCAAAAGTTGGCATGCCTTAGCAAAGGTATCATCGATGCGATCACGCAGAGCGGCAATGGCCTCTAGCTCGGTGTTGATGACAGCGAGGCCAAGTGATTTAAGTTGTTGAATGTCAGTGTCGGTCAAGCTGCTATTCCTAACGTACTTTGGTATGCAAGTAGTCCATTATAGGCGATATAAACCAATAACAGGATACTGCCTGCAAACCGGCCTATTCGCCCGTCCTTGCCGTATTTTGAAAAAGCAAAAAGGAGAATAAAGAGTAGGACCATCGCTGGGAAATCACGTTGTAGTATTTCATTGTCTGTGGCGGCGGGCATGATGAGGCCAGGCATGGCTAATACGGCAAGGATATTAAAGACATTGGAGCCTAAAATATTCCCGATGGCGAGGTCATGTTCATTTTTACGCGCTGAGATAATCGAGGCAGCTAGTTCTGGCAAACTGGTGCCGATGGCGACAATAGTTAGACCAATGATGAGCTCACTGACACCGAATAATGTTGCAATACCGACAGCACCCCAAACGAGCGCTTTCGACCCGATCAGTAATGCAGATAAGCCAATAATAAAACTCAAAGTTGCTTGTTGTGTTGTCATGTTGACCTGAGCATATTCGTCGTTAAAATCTTGTTGAAGTGGATCAGTGCGACTACTTTTCATTGCAAGAAAGGCCATGCCGAATAAGGTCAGGATGAAGCCAGCAAATAAAATAAGGCCGTCGTTATAACTTAAGAATTGATCCCAAAGTAGCCATAATGCCAATGCCATAACGAGAGCGAGCATCGGAAACTCTCGTTTTAAGGTGTCAGAATTGACAGTTAAAGGTGTGATTAAGATGGTGATGCCCAATACCATGCCAATGTTGGCGATATTTGAGCCGATTGCGTTACCCACACCCAATGCCGGGGCGCCATCAAATGCAGCTAGTGCTGACACTAACATTTCAGGTGCCGAGGTACCAAAGCCAACGATAGTTAGGCCAACGATAAGGGGAGAGACGCCCAAATTCCTAGCAATATTTGCGGCACCGTCAATAAAGCGATCTGCGCCCCAAATTAGGATGGCGAAGCCCGCGCTGATGGCTAGGATGAAAAAAAATGTCGTCATTTGTCTACAATGCAGTTGGGAAACAGAAAGAGCCGGACGACTGTCCGGCTCTTTCTGTTATGAATTGGTGGCTATTATAAGTTAATGGGATCTGATTGTCCCCAACTTAGCCTAATCAGCAAAGACGTCGAATTCTTCTTCTGGTGGATTACCATCATAAACTAAGCTTTGGCGACGTTGTAGATAGGCATCTCGAACATAGACATATTCATCGATGGCCGCTTCTTCAAGGACTTTTTCAGCTTTCAATAAGTTAGCTCGACCATCGACAACCCAGAGTATTCTTGCTGGGTCACGAGTACCAGAGGGTTTCACATAGGTCATTGGATCGGTGTAATAGTCACCAACAAGGCCTACGGTGTCACGAATATCTCTTGGGCCTAGGAAAGGAAGAACAAGATAAGGGCCGGGTCCGATACCCCATGAACCCAGTGTTTGGCCAAAATCTTCGTTGTTTTTACGGTATCCAAAATCTGATGCGACATCCATAAAACCGACAATACCCAGCGTACTGTTAATAGCAAAACGGCTGGTGTCATCAAATGCTTGCGTAAATTTAAATTGTAAAACGTCATTAGCAATGACCGTAATTTCATTCAGGTTGCTGAAGAAATTACTAACGCCGGTGCTGATTGGCGCAGGCATGATGAAGTCATACCCTTGTGCAATGGGTTTTATGACGGCTTTATCAACGGTATCGTTGAAGGAATGCATGACTCGGTTATAGCCTTCGAGCGGGTCATTTACGTTGCTCTGATGTTGCGTCGTTGCACACCCTGTTAAAAATAGTGTGGCTGTGACTATGCTAATTTTGAAAAGTGTTGTGATGTTGCTCACGTTAGCCTATCCCTATAGTGACAGATAAATTGATGCTAAGAATAATGGCATGAGCGCTTTTTGTTATCAAGCATGAGGCACTAAAATTTGTCTTATTTTGGTGACTGTGTTGCAAAAGTCCCTAATATTTAGGTAGATAACGTCAAATACCCGGGCTCTATGAGTGAATGCTTTGGTGTTGATGCGCGCCTATTGTACAAATAGCTGACGAAGACAGCAGTGACTTTGGTCCAATTTTTTGCTGTTCTTAATCAATACAAGCCTGTGGAATTAGAGATAAGGCTTTTTTTACAGCGGCTTTGAGATTTTTATATATTGCACAGGAGACATTTCCAATTTGATGCATTTGGGAGCAGGCGTTATACACTCTAATTAGAATTTATTGCAACGATATGAATAATTTATGTCAGTATTGTGATTGGTCTGGCTTGTCCAATAGTGACATGACGTATAATCAATCGACTTATTAAATGACGGTGACGATAACCATGAATAATCCTTTGTTAGCTGATGCGGCTTTGCCTGCTTTTTCTAAGATATCGCCAGAACACGTTGAACCTGCTTTAACGTCGGTTTTACAACAGGCTAAGCAGACAGTAGTTGATTTGTTAGCGACGATGGAAACACCGTCGTGGCAATCATTAGTCATTCCGATGGAAGAGTTGGATGCGAGTATTCATCAAGTGTGGTCTCCGGTAAGTCATTTGAATTCAGTGATGAACTCAGATGAATTACGTGTTGCTTATAATGCATGTTTACCTAAGTTGAGTGAGTTCAGTACCGAATTAGGGCAAAACGAAGCCTTATATAAAGCCTACAAAACTTTGGCTGAAAGTGAGCAATATTTGACTTTGGATGTGGCACAAAAAAAGGTTATTGATAATGCTGTGCGTGATTTTCGCTTATCTGGTGTTGAGTTATCTCAGGCGGATCGCTATGAATTTAAGACTCTTTCGCAGTCTTTGACTGAATTAACGGCCAAGTTTGAAGAAAATGTCATGGATGCGACGCATGCATGGAAAAAACTGATTACAGATGAAACGTTATTATCTGGTTTGCCTGATTCTGCAAAAGCGATGGCGGCACAGATGGCAGAGCGTGAAGAAAAAGTGGGCTGGTTGTTTACATTGGATTTTCCCTCTTATTTGCCAGTAATGACTTATGCCGATAACCGTGAATTACGTGAGGAAATGTATACCGCTTTTGCAACGCGGGCATCAGACCAAGGGCCTGGTGCTGGGAAATGGGATAATACAGCCGTGATAGATGAAATTTTGTCACTACGCCATCAGTTGGCCAATTTAATTGGTTTTGATAATCATGCTCAGCGATCTTTAGCGACCAAAATGGCGCAATCACCACAACAAGTGTTAGATTTTCTGAATGACTTAGCCGCACGATCTAAACCTATTGCGATAAAAGAAATAGCCGACCTGCGGGCTTTTGCTAAAGAGACTGCTGGTATGGCTGATTTGGCTGCGTGGGATATGACCTACTTTGCTGAGAAATGTCGCCAGCAACGTTATGCGATCTCGCAGGAAGAAGTGAAGCCGTATTTTCCTGAGAACAAAGTGGTATCAGGATTATTTGCGGTGGTTAACCACCTTTATGGTTTGACGATTTCTGAACGGCATGATGTGGATGTTTGGCATCCTGCCGTACGCTTTTTCGATATTTTTGATGCTGAGGGTGCTTTGCGAGGCCAATTTTATCTTGATTTATATGCTCGGAATCATAAGCGTGGTGGCGCATGGATGGATGAATGTTTGGTGCACCGGCAGACGACTGTCGGCTTGCAAACGCCCGTTGCGTATTTGACCTGTAACTTTTCCGAACCCGTTGGGGATAAGCCTGCTTTGTTTAGCCATGATGAGGTCACGACGCTATTCCATGAGTTTGGTCATGGTTTGCATCATATGTTGACTAAAATTCATTATGCCGGCGTGTCGGGTATTAATGGTGTGCCTTGGGATGCGGTGGAGCTGCCAAGCCAATTTATGGAAAATTGGTGTTGGGAACGTGAGGCGTTAGATCTTATTTCAGGTCATTATGAAACGAGTGAGCCTTTGCCCGATGCATTGTTTGAGAAAATGATCGCAGCACGCAATTTTCAATCAGCGATGATGATGTTGCGACAGTTAGAGTTCTCGTTGTTTGATTTCCGTCTGCACTTGGAATATGACCCTGAACAAACGCATCAAGCTGAGGCAGTATTAGCGCAAGTGCGAGAACAAGTGTCGGTTGTAACGCCTCCCGCGTTTAATCGTTTTGCTCAGAGTTTTTCTCATATCTTTGCAGGTGGTTATGCGGCGGGTTATTACAGTTATAAATGGGCTGAAGTGTTGTCTGCAGATGCATTTTCTAAGTTTGAAGAGAATGGTATTTTTGATCGGGCGACGGGCACGGCTTTTTTACAGGCCATTTTAGAACAAGGGGGATCGCGTGAGCCGATGGATTTATTTGTTGAATTCCGTGGCCGTGAGCCTGAAATAGATGCTTTACTGCGTCATAGTGGTATCGCTGCTTAAGGTCTTAATAATTAATGAAATATACTGATTTACGCGACTTTATCGCGAATTTAGAGCAGCGCGGTGAGTTGAAGCGGATTAGTGTTGAAGTGGATCCTGTCTTAGAGATGACAGAGATCTGTGATCGGGTATTACGCGCTGGTGGCCCCGCATTATTATTTGAAAACCCGAAAGGCAGTCGCATTCCTGTATTGGCTAATCTGTTTGGTACGCCTGATCGTGTTGCGATGGGGATGGGAGAAGACTCTGTTGACGCTTTAAGAGATGTCGGACGATTGTTGGCTTTTTTAAAAGAGCCGGAGCCGCCAAAAGGAATGAAGGATGCTTGGCAGAAGTTGCCGATTTATAAGCAAGTTTTGAATATGGCACCGAAGGTGGTTAAAAAGGCAGCGTGTCAGGAACAAGTCATAGAAGGCGATGCTATAGATTTAAGCCAATATCCGATTCAGCTTTGTTGGCCAGAAGATGCCGCGCCATTAATTACCTGGGGTTTAGTGGTCACTAAAGGCCCGCATAAATCACGACAAAACATGGGGATTTATCGCCAACAAGTCTTGGGTAAGAACCGCGTTATTATGCGTTGGTTATCTCATCGTGGTGGTGCATTAGATTTTAAAGAATGGCAGCAAACTCATCCGGGCGAACCATTTCCTATTAGTGTGGTATTGGGCTGTGATCCGGCAACGATTTTGGCTGCAGTGACGCCGGTGCCAGATAGCTTGTCTGAATATGCTTTTGCAGGGTTGTTACGTGGTTCTAAAACTGAATTAGTAGCGTGTCAGACTAATGATTTGCAAGTCCCTGCGAGTGCTGAAATTGTATTAGAAGGTTTTATTTACCCAGACGATATGGCGGATGAAGGGCCATATGGCGATCATACCGGTTATTACAATGAAGTAGATAGTTTTCCCGTTTTTACGATTGAACGTATAACACAACGAAAAGATCCGATTTATCACAGTACTTATACAGGCCGTCCACCAGATGAGCCTGCGATACTGGGTGTGGCACTGAATGAAGTGTTTGTTCCTATTTTACAAAAGCAGTTCCCTGAAATTAGTGATTTTTATTTACCGCCCGAGGGTTGCTCATACCGGGTTGCAGTAGTGAGTATGAAGAAGCAATATCCTGGCCATGCAAAACGCGTGATGATGGGGGTGTGGTCTTTCTTACGTCAGTTTATGTATACCAAATTTGTGATCGTGGTCGATGACGATGTTGATGTCCGTGACTGGAAAGATGTGATTTGGGCTATTACTACAAGAATGGATCCGGCTAGAGATACGACCTTGATTGAAAATACACCTATTGATTACCTCGATTTTGCTTCCCCAGTTTCTGGTTTAGGTTCCAAAATGGGGATGGATGCGACCAATAAATTACCGGGTGAAACAAATCGGGAATGGGGTAGACCGATAGAGCGTGATCCTGATGTGATCAAGCGGGTTGATGACATTTGGAGTAGTTTAGGGATAGACCGGCAGGATTAGCATTTCCCCTTTTTTGATACTGCCTGACTTATTGTAAACCCATGCCCATGAGGAAATAACGATGAGACTATTACATACCATGTTACGTGTGGGAGATTTGGAGAAATCATTGGCATTTTATACTGAGGTATTAGGTATGAAGCTACTCCGACGAGAAGAATACCCCGATGGCAAATTTACTCTGGCTTTTGTCGGTTACGGTGATGAGTCAGCTAATACAGTGCTGGAGTTAACGCATAATTGGGAAACTAATCGTTATGAGGGTGGCGGGGGCTACGGGCATATTGCCGTTGCGGTGGATGATGCGGCGGCAGCGTGTGAAAGAATCAGACAGCGTGGGGGCAATGTGGTGCGGGAAGCCGGGCCGATGATGCATGGCACAGTGGTGATTGCTTTTGTAGAAGATCCAGATGGTTATAAAGTCGAACTAATTGAATGTGATTAGTGAGTGGATAGTTAAGCGCTAGTTTGTGGTAATTGTCGTAATTGTTTGTCGTGATAACGGCTAAAGAGTATTAGGCTTAAAATGGCACCGACTAGGGCATAGCCCATATCCGATTGGGTATCCCAGATATAACCTTGTGTTCCTAGGAAAGCATGCGCGCCTTCTCCACTAATGAGCGCAACAGCCCACTCGATCAGTTCATAAAAAGCACTAAAAGCTAAGGAAAAACAAACGATAAAGAAGTTTTGCCAAGCTGTGTTGTTGAAAACATTTTTCCTGATGACGATTTCACGGGTGATCATGGCAGGAATGAACCCTTGAGCAAGGTGGCCGACTTTATCGTAGTTATTGCGACTTGATCCCATAAGCTCTTTCAGTTCATTAAATAAAGGGACTTCTGCGTAGGTGTAATGGCCACCGACCATCAGGATAATGCAATGGATTAAAATTAAGCTATAGACGAGTGTGGTTAGGGGAAAAGGCTTATAAGTCGCAATAAGCACAACCAAGCCGATGACGGCGGGTGCTACTTCCAAAAGCCAAGTTATGCGGTCAAAGGCGCCGATGGCTGACCAAAGGAAGACACAGCAGAATGTGATTAACCAAAAAAGCCGCTTCATTATTTAATTATTACCATAAAAGAGTGGGGTTTGGTTTAAAGGCCATCGGTATTTTTTTCTACCCAATGTTCGCCGTCAATTCTGGTTTCTTTTTTCCAAAAAGGTGCGCGATGTTTGAGCTCTTCTATTAACCAACTACAAGCATCTAAGCTTGCTCTACGGTGGGCAGACCAACAAGCGATTAACATAATGGGTTCTGCGGGTTTGATAATACCAACGCGATGAATAATGAGCACATCTAGGAGGGGCCATTGTGCTTTGGCCTCATCAATGAGTTTGTCGAGATAACGCTGTGTCATGGCGGGATAATGTTCTAATGTCATCGCACTGACATCGGCATTGTCATTAAAATCTCGCATGGTGCCAATGAAAGTCGCTGTAGCACCAAACTGCTTGTTGAATGTGGTTTTAGATTGATATTTGGAGATGGCTTGCCATGGCTCCAAAGGCTGTTCAATAATCTCTGCAGTCATTATTTAGCCACCTGTTACAGGTGGGAAAAAGGCGACTTCATCTCCTTGTTTGATGAGATCGTCGAATTGGGCATATTCCAGATTGATAGCGACTAAGACATTGTCTGGGCGCTCGGCATTATTTGTTGTGATATCCCAAGCTTCGCCCGCAGTTTTCGCCTGCTCTATAGTGACGTCATCTATTTTGAGTTTATCTTTCAAACTGGCGAAGAATTTAACGTGTATGCCCATAATATTTCAATTTTAAGAGTGATTGATATGAAGCTATTGTACGCTGGCGGACACGTTTTGTTGATGAAAACTGATAATGTCATCGGTTATGGCTCTGGCTTGGGGTAGAATATCGTCATCTTAATGTTTTGTTTTGTGGAGTAAGTATGTCTGATTTAACGCATTTTAACCAAGCGGGTGAAGCGCATATGGTGGATGTCGGTGGCAAAGAAACGACGAAGCGTGTCGCTGTAGCGGAAGGCCAGATTGAGATGTTGGCTTCGACATTAAATTTGATTGAACAAGGTGGTCATAAAAAAGGAGATGTCCTTGGTATCGCGCGTATTGCAGGGATTATGGCAGCGAAGAAAACATCAGATTTGATTCCACTTTGCCATCCATTAGCTTTAACGAAGGTCACAATTGATTTTGATATTTTAGAAGAAGAAGCTGCTGTGCGATGTCGGGCGCAAGTTGCAACCAGCGGGCAGACAGGTGTAGAGATGGAGGCGTTGACCGCAGTTCAATTGGCATTATTGACGATCTATGATATGTGTAAAGCTGTTGATCGTGGCATGGTGATGAATCATATTTGTTTACTTGAAAAGGCGGGTGGTAAATCGGGCCATTGGTTACGAGAGTGATAACAACTAATTATCAAAAATAGTATTAAATGGGGCGACTTGACCCGACCGCTCTGTTTGGTAGCCTTGGCTATCGGCTAATATCTGCTTAAAGTCCTCGCTCTGTAATAAGGTCTTGATTTGGCTGACAGGGCTATCTTTTATGATAGTTTTAGGGACGGCTAAACAATAATGTTCCCAGACTAAGGGGATGAAACCAAGGTTGAACTTCTCAGCCATTGGTGCGATGCCAAAACCGAAATCAGCGACCCCACTTGCAATTAATGCTGCAACAGCGAGGTGGGTGAACTCTTCATCATCATAGCCATTAATTTCTTCTGGTTTGATATTCTCTGATTTGATTAACTGATCAAATAAGAGCCGTGTACCAGAATCTGCCTGTCGATTAATAAATTTCAGTTGGTTATTTTTTAGGGCCTGAATGGACGTAATTTGCCTTGTTTTATCTCGATGAAACATCAGCCCCTGATTTCTTTTCACAACATAAATAAGTTCGTGGGACTTTGCACTCAACGTTTCTAAATATTGTTTGTGAAGGGGTTTAGCTAGTGGTCCGATAGGAATGTGGAAACCTGCGATGTCACAGTGTTTATTGTGTAAGGCGCGAAGGCTTTCCAAGCTACCGTGGAAGTGCAGGTCTAGTTTGAAGTCTGATTGTTCGTTAATAAGTTGGCGTAAAGCGCTAATGGCGAGCCCATGACTGGCAAAAATATTCAGAGACGTGTTAGTGACATTTGAAGTTAGGGCCGTTAATTCGCGTTTAAACTCGGTCGCGAAATTGTCGAGTTCAGGAGAAAATTTGGCATTAAGCTGGGTATTGGCGTTAAGTAATTTCTCTCCAATTTCTGATAAATAAGCCCCTCTACCGGGCTCCAGAACAACCAATGTACCCAGTATGCCTTGCCATTTATTTAACAAGCCCCAAGCGTAGCGATAGGACACTTTAGCGTGTTCTGTCGCTCGTTTTAGCGACCCTTTTTGTTGAATTAAAGCAAGCAGATCGAAGAGAACAGGCTCTATTGCTTGTTGCTTATCATCGCTGTGCAACCATTTAATCTGAAATTTTATTTCCATAATATGCTCATTTAATCATATTTATTTATTAATTACCAAAGGATAAGCTAGTGTTGTTGAAAATTAAATATGCTTATCTATTCATATTATTGATTTTGATAAATAGGCTTTTATTGTAAATTTGAAAATAAGGTTCGTTCGATGGGTTTTATAAAGAAATTCTTTACTGTTTTACTGTTATCTCAGTTTGTTATATCCCCAGCTCATGCTGGGTCCGAGATAGCAATTTTGATTGAGATGTTGCATCAAAATGGTACGGTAAGTGATGCACAATATGGCCGTTTAGTCGCAGAGTTAAAACAAAATAAAATGCTGCTTGAGGAAAAACAGCAAACGATTGAATTGAAATTGGCTGAAGCAAACGATCCTTCGGACGTTAAAGTGCAAATTAAGGGAGGAGGGCTTGCCTTATCTACACGCGATGGTGCTTTTACGACCAAGTTAGGCGGGCGCGTGCAGGTGGATGCTGCGCGTTATGGTGGAGAACCAGAGTCGGGTGATGGCACGGAAGTACGTCGTGCTTATCTGACACTACAAGGGACGATGTATCATGATTGGGGGTATCGCCTTCAATATAACTTTGCTAATACGGGTCCTAATGGCAAGGCGATTTTAGATGCCTTTATTGATTATAAGGGCCTGGAACAAGCTAATTTACGTGTGGGTAATTTTAAAGAACCATTTACGCTACATGAAGCAACCAGTGATAATTTTATTACGTTTACTGAACGCGCGATGATAGCTGCATTTTCACCGGGTCGTCGTATCGGTGTCATGGCCAGTAAAGCAGAACGTAATTGGACATGGGCTGCGGGGCTTTTTGGTGAAGGTGTCTCAACTAGGGGCGGAACCAATGATGAAGGTTGGGGCATTAGCGCTAGGACGACCTATGCTCCTGTTAATGAACAAGGACGCCTAATTCATATTGGTTTAGGAGCGAACTTCAGGGATTCGGGAGGGGCTAATGCTGTTCGCTTTACGCAAAGACCTGAGAGTCATGTGACGGATGTCCTTATCGTGGATACGGGCATTATTAATGACGCCAATGATATTTGGAAATGGGGTGCTGAACTTGCTACGGTGCAGGGAGCTTTTTCTGCGCAGGCAGAATATGTGAGTAACCGCGTTAACCGCAGTGGCTTTGATAATCTAGACTTTGATGGTTGGTATCTTGAAACGGGCTATTTTTTGACGGGAGAATCACGTCAGTATAAAAATGGACGGTTTGGTAAACCCAAACCGAAAGCCAATGTAGGCCAAGGGGGGATTGGGGCTTGGCAACTGGCTTTGCGTTATAGCACGCTTGATCTGAGTGATGGGCTCGTGGATGGAGGTGAGGCCGATGTGGTATCGGTCGGATTGAACTGGTATCCAACACCAACACTTCGCTTTACTGCAAACTATGAGAACTTTTTAAAGGTAGATGGTGGTCCTAATGATGGTAATGAGCCCAATGTTTTCCAAGTACGTAGCCAATGGGCCTTTTAGTTTAGTTTAGGAAATATAAATAATGACTTTTTTATCTCGATTCGGTGTGATTGCCCTTTTTGTTTTAAGTTCTTCTGTTCACGCTGTCGAGCACCTTAAGATTTCGACCACAACGAGCACTGAGAATACGGGGTTAATGGCTTTTTTACATCCTGTTTTTGAACAAAAGTATGGCGTTAAAATTGATGTTATTGCCGTGGGTACGGGAAAGGCATTAAAAATTGGTAGCAAAGGTGATGTTGATGTCGTGTTTGTTCATGCGCCAGCTGCAGAATTAGCCTATGTTGCGTCAGGCGATTTTATTGATCGTCGGCCCGTAATGCATAATGATTTTGTGTTAATTGGTCCTGAGTCCGATCCCGCAGGGATTGGTAGTGCCTTTTCTGTGGAAGCGGCTTTAAAAAAAGTGATGGAGTCTGAGGCAAAGTTCATATCTCGGGGTGATGACTCTGGTACGCATAAGAAAGAGTTGGCGCTATGGCATCAAGCGGGAGTAGTCCCTGCTGGACGCTGGTATATTCAGGCCGGCCAAGGGATGGGAGCAGTGATTAAAATGGCTGATGAAATGGGTGCTTATACGTTAACGGATAGAGGAACGCAGATTGCTTTTGAGGATAAAGTGGTCCTGAAAATACTATATCAAGGTGATCCGCCGATGTTTAATCCTTACCATATCATGGCGGTAAACCCAGAAAAGCATGCCCATGTTAATTATGATTTGGCTATGAAATATATTGCGTTTGTTACGGGAGAAGAAGGGCAAGTGCTTATTCGTGATTTTAAAATTAAATCCCAGTCATTATTCTACCCTGATGCGATTCAAGAATAATTATTCTATATTTTGTATAAAAAAAAGCCGGTGTAATCACCGGCTTTTTTATGTCATTCCTAACTGGAACGTTTATTAGTGCGCTTTCATTTGTTCGTGATATTGCGCTGTCAAAGCATCGATATCTGATTGTGTGCCGACTGGGTGGCCAGTTGCAGCATCATGAAAACCTGAACCCATAAAGCCATCCATTTTTTCTTTGGCTTGATCAACTAAGCCTGCAGCACTGTGTGTCATTTCTGTCGCTTTATCCATTGCACCTTCTGTCGTCTCTTGTGCTTGATCACAAGCGGTGATGAATAGTGTTGATGCGATAATAGCGGAAAGAGTTAGCTTGTTCATTTTAGATTTTCCTTATGTTTTTAATGTGTTTAAGTTAATAAAAATGCGGCCTTAGTAACAAATTTACCCTTGGCTAAGTAAGCTGCGCAGATCGATGATAGCAGCATTAGCACGAGAGATATAGGAGGCCATTACAAGAGAGTGGTTTGCTAGAAAGCCAAAGCCACTCCCATTTGAGATCATTGGGCTCCAGACAGTTTCCTGTGTGGCTTCCAGTTCTCGAATAATTTGGCGTAAGCTGAGCAGGGCATTTTTGTCTTTTAAGACGTCAGAAAAGTCATGTTCAGCAGCCTTTAATAAATGAATCAATGCCCATGCAGATCCCCGTGTTTCATAGAAAACATCGTCAATTTGGCTCCAGGGTGTTTTAGTGACCATTTCAGCTGGCGATGGTGTAGATTGTTGGGCTGCAGGTTCTCCAGCCAAATCTGTGTTAACACGGATTTGGCCGACACTGGCACTAAGACGTTGGGATAAGCTACCAAGTCGTTTTCCAACGATGGCAAGCCAATCTGCAAGATTGTCAGCACGGGCATAAAACTGGGCGTCTTTTTGTTCATTACTGCTCAGGCGTGCGAGATAAGATTCTAGCGCTTTATTTCCGTCGCGGTATTCACCTTCGGTTGATGGGAATATCCATGACTCAGAATTAAAATTAAATTGGGGTTCTGCGATTGCCAAATCGGTATCTTCTAAGGATTGAGACTGTGACCGACTGATGTCATTGCGTAATGAACGTGAAAAGTCACGGATTTGGATGAGTACACCAAACTCCCAGTTTGGAACATTGTCCATCCAAATTGAGGGTGGCAGCATATCGTTACTAAGATAACCACCCGGTTTGTCTAGCAACGAATTGACGAGCGTGATTAATGTCGCGGTTGAGACATAGCCAGTGACAATTTGTTGGTTGCGTTCCGCTGCTATGTGATTGGCGTTTTGAATAGGACTGAAATCATCAGGTGTATTATTCCACCAAAACATAATGATGAGGAATATAACGATAATGAGAGTCAGGACCGAACCTATTTTTTTTAAATTGTTGTTGCGGCTGTATGGGTCAGTCAGGATATCGTAGATATCCCAAATGATGTCTTTGCCGCGTTGCATGATTTCTGATGCCATTTGTTATTAATGTCTTTTACAATTTGATAAGGGCATAGCGTAAGCTTTTCACAGTAGGATGACAAACATCTTTAGCCTGTTCAAGCTAGCTCATTAATATAGACATCAATTCAGAAAGGATCTATCCCGTGTATTTTTATTTTCTGTCAATAATGGTTATTGACGCCAAATATCGACCATTTCTTGGACGGCTGTAGCTAATTCATTAGGGTCAAACTTTGCGATGAATTTGTTGGCACCGACTTTTTCTACTAGTGATTCGTTAAAGCCGCCGCTCATAGAAGAATGTAGTAGTACTTGTATAGTGTCTAATGCGGGATCTTTGCGAATTGCAGTGGTGAGACTGTAGCCATCCATTTCAGGCATTTCAATGTCGGAGATAACGAGGGCGATATGCTGTTTAACGTCAATGCCTTCATCTTGCCAGTGTTGTAATTGCTCTAAGGCTTGTTTCCCATCTATTACTATTGTGGTGTCGATACCGATTTGTTCCATCGTTTTGGCTATTTGTTTACGAGCGACACTTGAATCATCGGCAACTAGGATGTGTGGGCGACGATGCTGATTCTGAGCAGAAAAGTTTTGGCTTAGATCTTCAGAAACTTGGTGATTAATACCGACGACTTCAGCAAGGACTTTTTCTACGTCGATGATTTCGACCAGTTCCCCATCAATTTTTGTGATGGCGGTGAGAAAGCTATTTTGGCCAATGCCAGCAGGAGCAGGTAATATTTCAGCCCAGCTGGTATTAATAATTCGGTTTATATTGGCAACGAGAAAGCCTTGAACAGTCCTATTATATTCAGTGATGATGACAAAATTGCTTTCCAAATCATAAACTGGCTTATTGCCGATTGCCATTGAAAGATCGAAAATGCTGATTGCTTGACCCCGAATACGAGCAACACCACGGATAGCAGGGTGAGCATGTGGTATTTGTGTCAGTGATGGACAAGGGATAGCCTCTCGTACTTTAAAGACGTTAATGCCAAAAGTTTGGCCATTTTGTAATTCAAATAACAGTAGTTCTAGCCGATTATGGCCCGCTAATTGTGTTCTTTGATCTACGCCATCGATGATGCTTGCGATCGTACTTCCTTATTACATATAAGACTTTATCGAATTATCGCTGATGTCGTTGTTTTGTCAATTAAGTAAAGGGTAGGAATGTGATGCGGCACAAAAATTGCTGAAACTCTTGGTATAAATAGCTTCGTCAACAATATGGCGGCTATGGTGGATAAGGGAGGAGAGTAATGAGAATTAGTATAATGCCGTTCTTATTAAGTGTTTTTTTTAGCATGGTTATCACGTTGGATGCATGGGCTGGTCCTCTACAATCACTCAATAGTATTGAGCATGCGGCTTATGAGTATGCAATGGAAAAGACGCAGTCCGCGTATGACTTGCCTCAGATTGTGATGGGTAATTTGGACTCGAGGTTGCGTTTGCAAGCCTGTGAAGAGCCCTTGGTCGCTTTCACGCATAAGCAGCGCGTTGGCCTTGGTAACCAGACGATTGGAGTGAAATGTCCGTCGGCAAAACCTTGGACAGTTTATGTGCCTGTGAAAGTTAAATTACTAAAACCGGTTGTTGTGGCAGCTAAAGCTATGTCGGCTAAGCATATATTAAAGGCGACAGATGTCGTCGTTAAGCAGGTCGATGTGGGTGAGTTGCGCCAAGGTTATTTGAGCGATACAGCATTGGTTGTAGGTCAGCAATTGAAATACGCGATTGCAATGGGTACGGTGATTGGACAAAATGCGGTAAAACCAGAGAAAATTGTCCGGCGGGGAGAGATGATTACGTTGATAGCTATAGCGGGTGGGATGCAAGTAAAAATGAATGGCACCGCGTTGTCAGATGCAAGTTTAGGACAACGTATTCGGGTTAAGAATAGTTCTTCAAAACGTGTGATTGTAGGTGTGGTTGATGCGCCAGGTATTGTACGGGTTAGTTTGTAGTGGGATTAGTAAAAAAAATGCAAAAAAGTGCTCAAGTTTTTGACGGTGTGGCCGATTCATTGATTAGAGTTTAAGGAATATTGCGATGTCAGAAATTAACAATATCAAATCATTAGGTCAGTCCGAGCTAGCTACTAGCCGGAATGCACCTGCACGCGATAATCAAAAACCAGTCAATGTTGCGGGTACTGCCGTGCCTGAGAACCGTTCTGATACGGTGAGTTTGACCAATGCCGCTGAACAAATTCAATCTTTACAACAAATTATTGCCGATGTCCCTGTTGTGGATAGTGAACGCGTTGCGAGTATAAAAGCAGCCATTGATGATGGCTCATATTCTATCGATGCCGATCAGTTGGCACAAAACCTGCTGAGTTCTAATTTCTAAATTTAGATAATAGCAGGTGACAAACGATGAGTTCATTTCAACAGCTTTATAGTGTGTTGCAAGCAGAACATCGGATAGCAGAACAACTCCTAGATGTTTTGACCCAAGAGCGAACCGCTTTAGTTCACTCTGATCCTGAGTTAATGACTAAGTTAACAGCGAGTAAGCAGCCTTTGGTTGTTCAGCTTGAACAATTTTCTCGTCAGCGTGAAGCGATTCTTCAAGCTGAGGGGTTTTCTGCCGGAAAAGAAGGCTTAGAAGCCTTTATCGCTAATCAAGACGAGAACCAAGCATCTCGACTAAATCAATTGATGGCTGGGTTAAAGGCGATTGCCTTTGAGTGCCAAGAGCATAATCAAATTAATGGCGGCATTGTGAATGTCAATCGACAATACTTGCATCGCGCAATGAGTGTCTTACGAGGCGGGGGCAATGAAGTGTGTTCCTATGGGCCTGGTGGCGAATACACCAACCAAATTGTGCGTCAACCTTTAATCGGTAGAGTTTAGTTTATTGCTTACACCAGTTGGCTAATGTTTCAACCCATTTCGGATGTTGATTCATACAAGGGATAAGTGTCAATTTATTGCCACCTGCTTGTTCAAAAACTTCTTGGCCGCGAATGGCGATTTCTTCCAAGGTCTCTAAGCAGTCGGTTACGAATGCCGGACAGATGACTAAGATGTTTTTAGCGCCTGCTGCGGCAAGTTCTCGTATTCGATCCTCTGTATTGGGATCAAGCCATTTTGCCCTGCCTAGCCGGGATTGGAATGCGACGGAATATTTATCTTGAGATAAGCCCGCTTTTTCGACGAAGTGCTGTGTTGTCATCATGACCTGATGACGATAACAAGTGGCATGCGCAGGGTTGGCGATTTGGCAACAATTGTCCATTTTTAGACAATGGCTACCTGATTTATCCAAGCTGGTGAGGTGTGACTCTGGTAGGCCGTGATAGCTAAAAATTAAGTGATCGTATGATTCGTTTAAGTAAGGTTGAGCACTTTCGACTAACGCTGTGATGTAGTCATCTTGTTGGTAGAACGGGGCAATGACATTGAGCTTAATGTTGAGTTGATGTTTTTCAATGACTGTTTTGGCTTGTTCTATTGAGGTGGTGATGGTGCTGTCGGCAAAATGCGGGTAGAGGGGGATAAATAATATTTCCTCAATACCGGGCTGTTGCGCTAATTTGAGTAATTCACTTTCGATATCTGGTGAGCCATAACGCATTGCCATCCCGATAGGCATATCAACTTCTTTTTGTAGCGCTTGTTTTAGCTGGTCTGAAAAGACAACCAGTGGTGAACCTTCTTTTAGCCATACACTTTTATAGGCTTCTGCAGAATCTTTTGGTCGTTTAGGAAGCACTAACAGACTGACGATAAGCCGGCGAAGAACCCATGGTAATTGAATAACGTATGGATCCATCAAAAATTGGTCAAGGTAGCTTCTCACTGAGGCTTCATCTGCGTTATCGGGAGAACCTAGGTTAGCAAGTAATACGGCGCGGTTATTCATTGGGCTGGCTCTGCGTTGTAGAGTGAAAGGAATCGGTAGTAATGCTATGGCAAATTAGTATAGTGGATGGCTAGCATTTTGGACATGATTAGTTTTATTGCTGTGTTGGAACGTTATTTTTAAGTTAAGTTTCGAGGTCGATCACCGCTTGTTAGCTGTACCAATTCGACTTGAGATAAGCTAAACTCAGTTCAATTCTATTTTTACATAGATATTAGGGACATATGTGGAACGCCTGATCCATTTCATTATGGCCAATATTGGTTTGGTCATTGTTTATTTTATTGCCGGCTTATTTACGCTGACTTTGTCATTACCGCCTAGTGGTGCGACGCCATTATGGGCGCCGACAGGTATTGCTTTAGCTGCGGTTTTAATTTGGGGTTATCGTTTGTTACCTGGCGTCTTTTTGGGTGACTTTATTGTCGGTGCCTACATGATGGACTTAAATAGTCCTGCAGCGCTGACGTTGTGTGTGCTTTTTGGCTTCCAGGCTGCCTTGCAGGCGGGAATAGGCCGTTATTTATTGACACGTTTTGGTGCTTGGCCTTCATCATTGATGACCGGCCTGGTGATCTTTAAGTTCTTTACTTTGGCCGCTTTAGTTTCAACTTTTGTACCGGCGTTGCTTGTAGTGCTAGTTCAACAACATCTAGGTGTTTTGGGTCATGCGAGTTGGGCTGAACCATTGATGATGTGGTGGCTAGGCAGTGCCATTGGGGTTGTTATCTTCACGCCGGTTAGTTTGATTTTATTTGTGGCCCCTCAGCGTGTTTGGCATAGCCGAATCGCCAGTTTTGTTATTCCGATGCTGCTGTTATTTACGGCGCTTGTATTTATTTTGCATGGGGCTCGTCATAGTGAGGAAGAGCAGGTTGCTCATCGTTTTGATGACAATGTGAAATTGGCTCATTCTTTGGTTGAACGACGTTTGATAATGCATCAGTCGTTATTAAAAAATATGCGGGCATTTTTTCAAAACAGTGAAGTAGTCACGGCGCAGGAGTTTGAAGACTATATCAGTGACTTTGCAGAAAGTGAGTCTACTTCATCGTATCGCTTAGGATGGATTGAGCGGGTTTTAGCTGGGCAGAGGGTGAGTTATGAACGTCGCAATGGCTATAAGATTACGGAGTTTGATACTGCTTTGGGTGAATTTGTTCCTGCCGGCGAACGTGATGCCTATTACGTAGTGCATTACCTTCAAGATGCTAAGGCTATTTCTAAATTTTCGCCGCCAAGTGTTCTGATGCCTGGGTTAGATATTTGTAAAAATGAGTTTAGAGAATACGTGTGTCAGCAAATGGCTGTCACAGGTGATGCCTTTTTAGTGCCACAGGCAAATAATGATACTAAGCCTTTGGTTGAGAGACAGTTTTTGCATATGCTGCCTGTTTTCGATGCTGATAATGAGATGCTAGGAATGGTCTATCAGTTTTTTGAGCATAGTGCTTTAATCGAAGACTTTTTAACTTCTGATGCACTCATATGGCTAAATCTGGTAATTACAGATCCGAAGAGTGGAGATGTTTTATTTTCAACACTACCCGAGAAGAGCCAAGTTCAGCTTTATGAGAAGGAACCTCTGGTACTTAAACGATTGATCAATGTGGCAGGTCATGAATGGCAGTTTAATTATAGTCCCTCCCAGTATTTTATTGATACGCACTCGTCATGGATGTCGTATTGGATCATGACAGGTGCCTTTTTTATATTTAGTCTGATTGCAATGTGGTTAATGACGCTGACTGGGCGAGCACAGCAAATCAAGAGAGAGGTAAAAGATAAAACACGAGAAATTGCTGCCAAAGCGAAGTTGTTGGAGGAGAGTGAAGCAAAATACCGTTGTTTGGTTGAGAATATTCAGGATGAATACTTTCTCTATAGCTACAATAAACAGGGTGTTTATGATTATGTTAGTCCCTCAATAACCTCAATTTTGGGCTATGAACAATCAGCCTTTCTTGAGCAATATTCGACTTATTTGATTGACTCTGAAATTAATCAAAAAGCAGCGGAGATGATTGCGCAAACTCTAGTGGGGCAGTCATCTCATTATGAGATCGAAATAATGGCTGACTCTGGTGAAGTGCACACCTTGAGTGTTCATGAAAATCCAGTCTATGATGAAAATCATCAGATTGTAATCGGGGCGGAAGGGATTGCACGCGACATTACGTCATCGAAGAAAACGCGTTCAACATTAGAAAAACTCTCTTTGGCGATTAAGCATAGTCCCAATGCGGTGGTTATTACGGATCGTGAAGGTAATATTGAATATGTGAACCCTAAGTTCACGACGATTACGGGTTATTCTGAGAATGAAGCAATAGGCAAGTGGCCAGACATTATTAGTTCTGAGAATACGGATCCAGAGCTGTATAAGGATTTATGGGAAACTTTGCTATCGGGTGTCGAGTGGCGCGGAGAGCTGCAAAATCGTAAGAAAAATGGCGATCTGTATTGGGCACAAGAAGTTATTGCGCCGATGCTTGATGATGTGGGCCACGTGACTCATTTTGTCGTCACACAGGAAGATATCACCCAAGCAAGACAAATTAGTGAACGAACAACGTATCAAGCGAGCCATGATTTATTAACGGGTTTAATGAACCGCCATGAATTTGAGGCACGTTTAAAACGTGCTATTGGCTCTTCGAAGCGAGATTTGACCGAGCATGCGTTATGTTATCTCGACTTAGATCGGTTCAAAGTTGTGAATGACACCTGTGGGCATGTGGCAGGAGATGAGTTACTACGTCAGATAGGTTCGTTGATGGCGGCTAATGTGAGATCTCGAGATACCTTGGCCCGCCTAGGTGGAGACGAGTTTGGGTTGTTGATGGAGCATTGCGGCATCGAACAAGCATATCAAGCTTGTGAGTCACTTATTGATTTGTTCCAAAACTTCCGTTTTCATTGGGAAGAGCATGTCTTTACCATTGGTGTCAGCATTGGATTGGCGATTATTGATCAGCATATTAAAGATAATGCTGATGCGATGAAAAATGCAGATTCAGCTTGTTATGGTGCTAAAGATAATGGGCGCAATCAAATTAAAGTCCATACTGAAGATCATGCCCGTTTGCAAAAGCGTCGCGGTGACATTCAATGGATTAGCGAAATTAGCGATGCCTTAGACAATAATCGTTTATTGCTCTATGCACAGCCGATTGTCGCATTGAGTGATATCATGTCTTGTGTTGGTTATGAGGTGTTATTACGGATGCAGATGCTAGATGGTCGTATTGTGCCACCGGGCGCTTTCTTATCTGCTGCAGAGGGCTATAACTCTGCGACACGGATTGATCGTTGGGTGGTAAACCATACTTTACACTGGATGAATAAGCATGTTCAGGAGTTGAAACATGTTAAAAGTATTTCGATTAATTTGTCTGGACAATCACTAGACGATGAGGCGATGACAGAATATATTATTCGTGAGTTTGAACGGGGTGATATTCCGGCGAATAAGATCAAATTTGAAATTACAGAAACTGCTGCCATCGCCAACTTGCATGAGGCAACGCGGTTTATTAATACTTTAAAAGCGTATGGTTGTAGCTTTGCTTTAGATGATTTTGGTAGTGGGTTATCGTCATTCGCTTACTTGAAAAACTTAGATGTCGATACCTTGAAAATTGACGGTATGTTTATTAAAGATATGCTGGATGACACGCTTGATTATGAGATGGTCAAGTCTATCAATGAAATTGGCCATGTAATGGGGCTAGAGACCGTAGCAGAGTTTGTTGAATCGGATGCTATTTTAGAAAAGCTAAAAGAGATTGGTGTCGATTATGCCCAGGGTTATAGTTTGGGTAAGCCTGTTAGTATTGATGAGATTTTGAAAAAGCAGCCTGAGATAGGGTAAGCGGATTGCTGGGTGAGTTATTGTTTGACCACTGGTATACTTCGGGCCAATGCCCCCGTAGCTCAGCTGGATAGAGCGTCCCCCTCCTAAGGGGATTTTCGCTAATCGGCAAAGCCTCAAAGCC
>Ga0233444_10001049_pt1 | contig 32586 bp, 27 predicted proteins | sample SI_124_October20_6_FD_182792 | JGI IMG/M metagenome (GOLD analysis project Ga0233444, IMG submission 182792) | Seawater microbial communities from Saanich Inlet, British Columbia, Canada - SI_124_October2016_10_MG | ecosystem: Environmental > Aquatic > Marine > Inlet | place: Canada: British... | reverse complement strand
AAAGGCGACCTCATCTCCATCGGTATTAGCAGCATCATGAATCACCTGCGCTGTTGGCTCACTATACCATGGCACAAGCCGACAGGTTGATTGATCTGGGATCAGAATGACATCGCTACCAATTTCATTGAGAACTTCGCTATCGTGATATTCACCTGTCACTGACTGCCCAAATACATATTCAGGCAAGCGCAACCCACCCGTTTCCAGAGCCGAAACAAATTTCTGAACAGGCAGAATTTTACCCCGCGGAATACCAGAAATATCACTTACCAGACATTCTACTTCGGTGATTGACTGTTCTTTCAGCCATTTTTTCATGTCAAAACTCATAAGATCTCCTGCGATCTAATTTTGTCTGCCGCATATCATTTCAAATTGTGCTTGATCAGCTGATTCCCAGATCTTCAGCGGTTTTGTCCAATGCAAGGGTGGCGATATTGACCATCTTGTCAATATCCTGTGTGGTAAAAGTCAGTGGCGGTGACATAATCATGCCATCACGCACAGCCCGCATCATCATCCCATGCGCAATCGCATGATCACGGCACAGCGCACCAGCCTTGCCAACCTCTTCAAACATCGTCGGACCGTCTTTGCTTTTGACTAGCTCGATTGCACCAAGCAGCCCATAAGAACGCACCTCGCCCACAATCGGATGATCGGCAAGCCGTGCCAAAGCAGACGCTAGATAAGGCCCCGTTTCATCACGAACACGCGGTACCAGACCCAGCTCTTCAATAAGATCAAGATTGGCAAGCGCCACCGCCGATGCCACCGGATGCCCCGAATAGGTAAAGCCATGATAGAATTCACCACCATCGGCGATCAGTCGTGACGCGACACGATCACCAACCATAACCGCCGACATTGGCACATAACCCGACGTCAGGCCTTTGGCCAGCGTCATCATATCGGGTACAAGACCCATGGCCTGACTGGCAAACCAATGACCTGTCCGCCCAAAGCCGGTAATGACCTCATCCACGATAAACAGAATATCATGCCGCTTACAGATAGCCTGAATATGATCAAAATAACCTGCAGGCGGAATAATCACACCACCCGCGCCCTGAATGGGTTCGGCAATAAAGGCCGCAACATTCTCCGCACCGACTTCGACAATCTTGTCTTCTAGCAAGGATGCCGAATGGGCGGCAAATTCAGCCTCGTTACTATTACCCTGATATAAAAAGGCATAGGGCGGGCGAATATGATCAAAATCGGGTTGATCGGCGGCCTGACGGTGCATATCCACCATGCCGCCCATACTTGCGGCCATGATCGTGCTGCCATGATAACCATAGGTGCGCCCAATGATCTTGCGCTTTGCAGGCATGCCCTCCAGCGCCCAGAAATGCCGCACCATACGAATGATCGTATCATTCGCCTCAGACCCCGAATTTGCATAAAACACATTATTCAAGCCAGCTGGCGTAATCTCGGCAAGTCGTTTTGACAAGGCCGCAACTGGCTGGTTTGTCGTCTTAAAAAAATTATTATAATAGGGAAGTTTACGCATTTGTTCGGTTGCCGCATCAACTAGGCTTTGCTGACCATAACCAACATTCACACACCATAGGCCTGCCATCGCATCAAAAATGCGGTTGCCATCGCTATCATATATATAATGGCCATCGGCATGGGTGATAACGCGCGCGCCATGTTCGCGAATTTCGGCATAATCGGTAAATGGTGCAAGATGGTGCGCCGCATCCATCTGCTGCCACATGCCGGAAGTCAAATTATCCTGTTTCATCAGTCACCTGAATTCATGTTATAGATGTCACATAATCTCTCACCAGGTACTGACACAATACGACTTGGAGACTTGCTTTCACCTTAGTGCCCGGATTACGTTAGAATAACATTACGCTGGATAAAATTCATAAGCAATCATAAGAGCTTAACAAATTTCACAAGGTCCTATCCTACATGACCGTACTTGACTCGATCTATGCAGATGAAATTGGGACGCGCAACGTCAATCCGCGGCTAGATACGGATCTAACGTGCGACATTGCCATTATTGGTGGTGGTTTGACCGGTATTTCGACAGCATTGACATTAGCCGAACGCGGCTATGATGTTGCATTATTTGAAGCTCAGGAACTGGGAACTGGCGGTTCAGGGCGAAATGGTGGCCATGTATGTCAGGGTTGGCCAAATGATTTTCATCATATCAGCCGCCAACTATCATCAAGCGATGCCGATCTTGCATGGAACGCGGGGATGGGCGCAGTTGATCTGCTGAAACGGAATGTTGCAAAATACAAAATTGATTGCGATTTACGTTTCGGTTATCTGCACGCGGCCTTGCATAAAGGGCAAATGCGCGATCTGGACATCATGCAAAATGAATGGGAAGCGCGCGGTTATAATCATTTTACCCGCCTTGATAGCCCTGCTTCGCTTGCAAAGCATATCGGTTCGAACGCCTATGTTGGTGCCTTGCATGACAGCGGTTGTGGTCATATCCAGCCGTTGAAATATCTGCTTGGGCTGGCCATTGCGGCACAGGTGGCTGGCGTGCGCATATTTGAAAACACACCCATCACCAGCATTGTTACAAAGCCAAAAAAATCCCTCACTACAGATGATGGCAAGACCATCCTGCCTAACATAATTGTCCTTTGCGGCAATGCCTATCTTGGCGATCTGGCACCGTCACCGATGCGCCATAGGCTGGCACATGTGACCTCATCAATTCTGGCAACCAAGCCGTTATCCGACAATATGATAAAGGCACTGTTACCCACTGGCGTAGCCGTTGCCGATTGTAATGCCGCGCTTAATTATTACCGGATTGATGCGAATGGCCGCATGATCTTTGGCGGGCGCGCCAGCTATACCAATGTGCAGATTGGCAATTTAGAGCATGATCTGCGTCGCCGTATGGAAGCTGTTTTCCCAATGCTATCTGGTGTTGATCTTGACCGGATATGGTCAGGCAAGATCGGCATTACGGTGAACCGCATTCCGCATTTTGGCCGCACCAATGACGATGTCTATTTTGTACAGGGCTTTTCGGGGCATGGTGTTGCCCTGACTGGACAGGCAGGTCATATCATTGCCGATGCCATCAGCGGCAATGGCGCTGTTTTTGACGTGATGACGCAACTCAGGCATCTGCCATTTCCCGGCGGCATATTGCGGACACCGGCGCTGGCGCTTGGCATGGCTTGGTACAAATTACGTGACCGTCTGAAACTTTAAAACGCTCCAGATTGAGCAATATTCTTGCTCTTAAAATACATTTTACAGTCGCCCAACCGGATGTGTTTGCGCACCTTGCTTTTTGGCCAAAACCGCAAGCCAGTTATAGGCCATTGTTGCTGCCGCAATCGCTGTTATTTCGGCATGATCATAGGCAGGCGCAACTTCGACCAGATCCATACCTACAAGATTAAGCGATTCAAGACCACGGATGAATTCCATCCCCTGCCAGCTGGCCAGCCCCCCCGAAACGGGCGTACCTGTTCCTGGCGCAAAAGCAGGGTCAAGCCCGTCAATATCAAAAGACAGATAGACTGGATTATGACCAGCGCGTTCTTTCACAATCTCAATCGCGGCATCAATGCCATTGCGATGAATCCATGGGCTGGTCAGAATGTCAAAACCACAATCGCTGTCATTATAGGTACGTAAGCCAACCTGCGTTGATGTGCTGGCATCAACGATACCTTCATTCACAGCGCGGTCAAACATGGTGCCATGATCAAAGCGGACACCGTCATCCGGCCATGTATCACAATGCGCATCAAATTGTACCAGCGTGATGGGGCCATGAATCTTGGCATGTGCCTTTAATAACGGATAGGCAACCGAATGATCGCCACCAAGGCTGAGCATCTTGGCACCTGATGCCAGAATATGATCGGCATGCGCTTCGATTGTATCAAAGATCGTCAGGGGCATATGCGGATCAAGGTAACAATCTCCATAATCAATCACCGACAATGTCTCGAACGGATCAAAGCCATATGGGAAATGCTTTAGCTCGGATAGCTGTGCGCCGCCTGCCCGTATCGCGCGCGGGCCAAGCCGACATCCCGAACGATAGGTAACAGCGTTATCATAGGGGATGCCGCTAACAACAACATCTACACCGTCCAATGACCGGCTGTATTTACGCCGTAAAAAGCTGAGCGCACCAGCATAGGTCATTTCCGTCCACATTTCGGTTTCGTTGGTAACGCGAAACGCCTGATCACCTTTTTCATCACTCATAGTCTGCTCCTGTAAATCCATTCATCGGCCTGGCCAAACGCATCCTTATTCCGTTTTATTGGCAAGCCGTCGATGCATAATGATACTGGCACTAATCACGCTGATGGCAACAACAGCAATCATCATTGTTGCAAGTGCGTTAATTTCAGGTGTCACACCAAGGCGCACTTTGGCAAACACAACAATCGGCAAGGTCGAGCTTCCGGGACCACTTACAAAACTGGCAATCACCAGATCATCAAAACTAAGGGTAAAAGCCAAAAGCCATGCCGCGATCACCGCTGGCGCAATGATCGGCAAGGTAATCGATAAAAAGATAAAAGGCTGACGTGCGCCCAGATCACAGGCGGCATCTTCAAGCGCCTGGTCAAAATCGCGCAACCGCGCCTGAATAACAACCGCGGCAAAACACATGCCAAAGGTGGCATGGGCAATAATGATCGTGTCGATCCCACGTCCTGATGGCCAGCCAAACATCGCCTCCATTGCAATAAACAACAACAGCATCGACAGACCAGTCACAACTTCGGGCATAACCAAAGGCGCACTTGCCAGCGCACTTAACCCTAAACGAAAGCGAAAATTGCCAAACCGGACAAATGCAATGGCAATCAAAATACCGAAAATAGTCGATATATTTGCAGCCCAGAAAGCGACCCAGAGCGACTTACCAAAGGCAGATAGCAACTGGTCATTATGTAGCAGGCTGGCATACCATTTGGTTGAAAAGCCTGCCCAGACTGACACCAACTTACCAGCATTAAAGCTATAGGCGATCATCACCGTTATGGGCAGATATAACAGCCCAAAACCAAGCACACCCATTGTCAATGATAGCCATCCAATGCCTTGTTTCATGACGATGCGTCCCCCAGCTTATGCGCTTCGGCTTCATCCTGACGGCCATCCTGATAACGCGCATAGATAATCGGCACAGTCAGAATGGCAATCAGAAGCATGGCAAGCGATGCTGCCACAGGCCAATCACGATTGCGGAAAAACTCGGTCCACAGAACTTTGCCGATCATCAGCTGATCGGGGCCACCCAGCAAAGCGGGCACAACAAATTCACCAACAGCAGGAATAAATACCAACAGACTACCCGCGATAATACCTGGCACGGTCAAAGGCAAAATGACTGTGGCAAAGATATGAAACCGCGATCCACCAAGATCGGCTGCCGCTTCGATCAAGTCACCATCCAGCCTTACCATCGTTGCGTAAAGTGGCAAAATCATCAGTGGCAAATAGGTCAATACCATGCCCATATAGATCGAAAAATCAGTCTGCATCATGCCAATCGGCTGATCAATCAGCCCAATATACATAAGCACACTATTGATAAATCCGTTGGGGTTCAAAAGGCCAATCAGCGCATAAAGCCGCAACAGGCTTGAGGTCCAGAATGGTAACATCACCAAAACCAGCAATATTGTCCGCATACGTGCGCTTGACCGCGCAATCCACCACGCCATCGGATAGGCAAACAGCAGACATACCAGCGTCGCAAAAAAGGCCAGCCGCACCGAATTCGCTGCTGGCCCCAGATAATCCTGCCAATATTCAAATAGCAAAGCGTAATTTTCGAGATTGAAATTCGTGAAAAAAGCACCATCCTCAAAACCCCATAAAGGGGCATAGGGGGGTACGCTACGGCGGGCTGTGGTAAAGGAAACCTGAACAGTTTCGACCAAAGGCATCAGGAAAAACAGCGCGAGCCACGTCAGCGGCAAAATAACAACAATGCGCTTTCCAAATCGTGCCATGAAAGCGCCCATCGCCTAATCCTCTAGCATGATCACATCAGCAGGGTCAAAATGCACAAAGCCCTTTTCTTCCCATTCCAGCGGTGTCTTTTCACGCTGGCCATGTGTTTGTTGCAGTTTGAATAGCAAGCCATCATCGCGTTTAACCCGATAATTTGAGGCAACGCCCAGATAGGCAATATCTTCAATAATGACCATGCTTTCATTCTGCTGGCCAGTTTTGGTTCGGGTGAGATGAATTTTTTCTGGCCGTATCGCAAGCGTTACCGTCGCGCCAAGTTTGGGCGCAATTCGATCTGACTTGGGATCCAGATATACCACTGTCGGACAGGCACCATCGACATGTAGAAAGGCACCGTCAATTTTTGTAACGGTGCCTGTAATAAAGGTAGCTGTACCCAGAAAGTTGGCCACAAAGCTGTTTTTTGGCCGCTCATATAAAACCCGTGGCGCGTCAACCTGTTCCAAACAGCCCTGATCCATAATACCAATCCGGGTGGCCAATGTCATGGCTTCTTCCTGATCGTGCGTCACAACAATAAAGGTCGTTCCCAGCTTTTCCTGAATATCAACAAGCTCAAACTGGGTGTCTTCGCGTAACTTCTTATCGAGTGCCGCCAAAGGTTCATCAAGCAACAGCAACTTCGGTTGGCGCGCCAAAGCACGTGCCAGGGCAACACGTTGGCGCTGACCACCTGACAATTTATGAGGTTTGCGCGATGCAAGCCCATCAAGCCGGACAAGCTTGATTAAACTATCAACACGGGCATCCAGCTCGGCACCTTGCATTCCTGCACGGCGCAAACCATAAGCTATATTACTGGCAACTGTCATATGCGGAAACAGCGCATAGCTTTGAAACATCATATTTACGGGTCGGTCAGCTGGCGACACATCAGCCATGTCCTGACCATCAATTTCAATGCGCCCAGACGTTGGGGTTTCAAACCCAGCAAGCATGCGCAATAAAGTGGATTTTCCGCATCCCGATGCACCTAGCAGGCAAAATAATTCCCCTTGCTCGATATCAAGCGACAGGTCATTCACGGCATTTACGTCCGCAAAATTTTTAGTGACATTCTGAAGGCGGATAAAAGGAGCCATCGACAGATTTTGTCCTGTTCTAAACGTATGAATCTCGCTGACCACCCATATCGATTCAATATGACTGGTCAGTTCAGATTATAAATAGCCAGCAGCCTGTTATCAGCCACCTGATGCAAAGCGTGACCAGACACGATTTACCACTCGGTCAAGTTTGGCGTCGTAAACCGGAATAACAAACAGATTCTTCTGCGCCTCAGTTGAAGGATAAATACCCGGATGTTCCAGAATTTCCGGATCAATTTCCGCATTAGCTGCCGCATTACCACTAGCATACCAGACATAGTTCACATTGGCCGCCGCCACATCAGCCCGCATCATATAATCGATGAATGTATAAGCGTTATCCAGATTTTTGGCATCCGCCGGAATCGCCAATATGTCAAACCACATATTTGTCCCTTCGGATGGAATGACATAATTGATAACATGCCCATTTTCAGCTTCTTCGGCGCGTGCTGCGGCCTGAAACGCATCACCTGACCACATAATCGCCGCACATAAATCGCCATTAGCCATGTCATTGATTGACTGGCTGGAATGAATATAGCGCAAATGTGGCTGTATCGCATTCAAGACGTCACCTGCCGCTTCAAAATCAGCTTTGTTTTTGCTTGTGCCGTCCTTGCCAAGATAGGCGATGACATTTGGCAAAACATCGGTTGGCGCATCCAGAACGGCGATTCCACAATCTTCAAGCTTGGACGCATATTTCGGATCAAGAATCAGACTCCAGCTATCGGTTGGCGCATCTTCACCAAGCCGGTCAGCAATCATCTTTTCATTATAGGCAATACCTGTTGTGCCCCACATATAGACTAGGCCTGCTGTTTCCGAACCCATCGCTTGATTTGCTAGGCCTTGAATTTGCGGATCCTGATTATCCGCATTTTTCAGACGCGATAGATCCATATCCTGATACACGCCTGCTTCACGGCCACGCACCAGAAAATCAGCTGTTGGCACAACCAGATCATAGCCAGACGAACCTGCCATCATCTTGGCATCCAGAACCTCATTCGAGTCATACATGTCATAGGTAACGTCGATACCGGTTTCGGCCTCAAAATTGGCAATCGTTTCTTCGCCAATATAATCCGACCAATTATAAATATTAAGTGATCCACTTGCAAAAGCCGGCGTTGATACCGCCATGGCTATTACACAGATAAAAGACAGTTTTTTCATCATCAGCTCCCTTATTATGATTAAAGACCGATATGCGCATTAAATTAAATGGTTGCAAAATTAATGGCAGTCTTAGATGTAATCCTAACCACTTTAGCTGTAACAATTCAACCAACTTGATCGTCATCAGTTCCGAAATCCTAAACCTGATCAAGATAGCTAAAATATTCAAATGGTGAAATTTGTTGCTGAAATTCTCTATATTCCTGTTTCTTGCAATCAACAAACATCTGCTGGCAGGTAGCTGGCAAAAGGCTGTGTATGATAGGGCTAGTTTCAAACCTTTCGATTGCTGCCTGCCAATTATCAGGTAAACGCGGCAAATCATGCGCATAGGCATTGTCGGTAATTGGCGATCCGGGGTCTGTTTTTTCCTGCATACCTTGCATAGCAGTCGCCAAAATGATAGCCAGCATAAGATAGGGGTTGCTATCCGCACCTGCAACACGGTGTTCAATCCGCCGCGCCGTGCCAGGCCCATGCGGCACACGCACAGCCACAGTACGATTTTCGTAACCCCAACAGATCACTACTGGCGCATGCATTTCCAGCGCCAACCGGCGATAGGAATTGAGATGGGGCGCAAAAACCAACATTGAATCAGCCATATGCGCCAGCAATCCCCCAATGGCAAAGCGCATCATATCACTTCCCGACGCGCCCCCATCGTCGAACAGATTACGACCTTCATCATCCAGCAAGCTGATATGCACATGCAAACCACTTCCCGGACGTTCGGCATAAGGTTTGGCCATAAAGCTGGCTGCCATGCCATGTTGGCGCGCTACATATTTGGCAATATGTTTGAACAGCATTGCATCATCAGCCACTTTCAGCAGATCACTTTGATGCGCCAGCGTCACTTCAAACTGGCCACAACCGCTTTCACTGGTAGCTGTGTCAACCGCAACATCCTGGGCCGCGCATGCCGCATAAAGGTCAGTCATAAAAGCGTCGTAATCATCAAGCTCATCAACCGCCAGCACCGCATCACGAATCGGTTTGGCACCATTCATTGGCGATGATGGCGTAACCGGAATATCAGATGGTGCTTTACGCGCCGACGCAAGATAGAATTCCAGTTCGACACCTGCAACTGGCGTTATCCCTTTGCGTCGATAGCTATCAAGGATAGACACCAGCACATTGCGGGCATCACCCATAAAGGGCGTACCATCCTCACTATAAAGCCCAAGCGGCAGGGTCGCTGCTTGCTTGCCCGTCTTGATATCGGTAGTTGGTAAAGGGCCACGCTTTGTCCACACACAGGTGCCATCCGCATCACCTGTGGCAAACACCCATTTGCTATTTTCAATATCACGACCCCATATATCGACATTCGCGGTCGAAAGTGGCATCCGCATACCGCCAGACACAATTTTTTTCAGTTGTGAAACAGGCAGGCGTTTCCCTCGCATAACCCCATTCAGATCATAGATAACCGCGCGTAAACTCTCTATGTCTGGATGCGTCTTTTGCCAGGCGGCATAATCAAATTCATCCATTATCCATCCACTTCACATGAAGCCAATCGTATTATGGTTACGTTTTTACGTCATGTTAGCCAGCTGGGGCAAGAAAGCGTTCGGGAAAATCGCTAATCACCGATGTCAGCCCTGCCTCAATCAAGGGCTGGACAACAACTGGATCATTGGCGGTATAAATCCGGCAATCAAGCCCCGCCGCCTTTACCGCCCGAACATCATCTGGGGTAATCCGGCGGTAATTCAGATGAATGGCCTGAAGACCAAGCTTATCATTATAGTCGGCCCAGTCAGATGGCAAAGCTTCATCAAGTAAAACCAATGGTGCGTCGGCCATGATAGTGCGCATGGATTCCAAAAACGGGCGTGAAAAGCTGCTGATAAGATAATCATCAAGTCTGGTCCGGCTCATCACCTTGGCCAGTGTCGTGGCAAGCGCATGGGCAAAGGCAAGATGTTCATCATGATGAATTTTGACATCCAATATCGGCATTTTTGCATGGCGCCCCAACAGGACAAGCACATCCTGCAACAGCGGTATCTTTTGTCCGGCAAATTCATCCCCAAACCATGCGCCTGCATCGCATCCGTCAAGATCACCCAGCACAAGATCCTGAAGGCGCTCGGAGCCGCGCACAGTCCGGCCAAATTGGGCATCATGATGTATCACGGGGCTACCGTCACCAAGCATGGAAATATCAAATTCAACACTGCCAACCGCCATGCCACAGGCTTTTTCCAGTGCAATCATTGTATTTTCCGGAGCTGTTCCAGATGCCCCACGATGCGCACAAACCTGTTCAGGGCGCAGATATGGAACGGGGTTATCGTAAACGGACATCTAGCCAGTCCTGTAATTGATAGAGCTTGCCCATGATCGGCAGGAACCATGGTTGCCCATTATAAAATGGAAAGAATGATAATTTTCGATCTTCAAAAACGCTTTTGCTATTAGCAGTACCAGCAAGCCGCATACCAAGCCTGTGCCCAAGCCAGCTCATCATGACAACCCCACTACCATGACACCCAACAGCATGATAGACGCCCTTCTGGCTTTCGCCGATATGCGGCACCCCATCCATCGTATAGGCAACATATCCCCACCAGCCATGACTGAGACGGATATTGGCCAGGTCGGGAAATACGCTTGTCAGCCCCTTATGCAACATGCGCGCACCTGCATAGGGATCATGCGCCAGATAATGCGCACGACCACCAAACAGTATCCGCGTCCGGTCAGGTGATGGCCGAAAATAATATAAAAGCCGTTTAGTATCAGCAATCATGCGCAAATTGGGAAAGCGCGCTTTTATCTCATCCGTGCCAAGTGGTTCCGTTGCAATCTGATAGGATGGCACAGGCACAATACGTCTTTTCAACCATGGTTCCAGTCCACCTGTATAGCCGTTAGTCGTGATCAGCACATTTTCGGCCTGCACCTCACCAGCACTTGTTTCTATAAATAGCTGGCCATCACGTCGGTTGATTTTGCCTGCCCGCACATGCCCCACAATTGTGACACCTGCTTTCTGCGCAACCTTTAACACACCATCATAAAGTTTTCCGGGATGTACCGCACCTGACCGTTGCAGAACCATCCCACCATGATAATAATCCGAAGCTATTTCCTGATGTGTATCTTCGGGCGCTACAATAAAGGCATCTGCCGCCGTTAAATCATTAAGCCGGTCCAGCCGTCCTACCAGTTTTTTCAGCGCTGATTTGGAATGTGCGCCAATAAAGCGTCCACATTGCTGATATACAGCATCAATCTTTTCCGCTTTTATAAATTCGGCAAGCCAACTGTAGGATTGCGATGCTTCATCAAGCATCGCGCTTTCAAGGTCTTGATCAAGCTTCACATGTTTACCAACATTCACGCCTGACGAAATCATCCCGCCATTGCGCGTTGATGCGCCATAACCGATATGTTCAGCATCAACGACCAGTACATCCGATCCGGCACGCGCCAACACAATGGCGGCATGCAGACCAGCATAGCCTGCGCCAACAATCAGAATATCCGTCTTTGAAGGTACATGCGGTGCGTCAGTGCTTTCTTGAGCACCAAAATCAATCTCATCCCACCAATAGGGCTGCGGTTTGAATTTGTCGCTCAATATATCCATTAGCCTGTCCAGCCCAGCTCAACCTGTTTTTGAAATGCCCGTGCCGCATTGCGCATAAGCATCGCCACTGTAACTGGCCCGACACCACCTGGCACAGGCGTAATCCAGCTTGCAATATTGGCGACGGCGTCGGTATCAGCATCACCTACGATCTTTGAATTACCATCTTCGTCAACAATCTGATTAATGCCAATATCAATAACCGCGGCACCTGGCTTGACCATATCAGCTTTCAAAAAATTCGGAATGCCAACAGCCACCAGCACAGCATCAGCACGGCGCGTATGCGCAGCGACTGATCGCGTCATATGGTGGCATACAGTTACTGTCGCCCCTTCGGCCATCAGCATAAAGGCAGCTGGCTTGCCAACAATTTCTGAATGACCAACCATCACCACTTCCAAACCTTTCAGGTCAAGACCGGTTGCCCTTATCATCTCAACCGAGGCTGCTGCTGTACAGGGTGCCAGCGCCGTTTCGTTATAGACGATGTTACCAATCGACGCTGGGTTCATGCCCTCAACATCTTTTAGTGGATGAATCGCCGATTGCAGAGAACGCACATTGATATGCTTTGGAACTGGTCGCTGCAAAATAACACCCAGCACATCTGGATCATCATTCATTTCGACCAGTCGTTTTTTGCATTCTTCCTGTGTCAAATCGGCTGGCCAATGTTGCTCGGCAAAAGGCAAGCCCACCGATGCGGCGGCACGCGACTGACCACGGATATAGACAGCAATCTCTTCCACATCACCAATACCTACTGATACAAGTCGTCCGGTTGGCCGTTTTTTTGAGAGTTTTTCAATATCGGTGGCGGCATCATCTAGAATAGTCTGGCGAACATGCTTTCCGTACAATAGTCGGGCATCATCTGACATGGATCTTGAAACCTTTTACTTTAAATATGACAGGTCATTAAAAACGATCTGAACGTTGGCACAAATCTGTCACTTAACGCATTTAAATTCAAATAAATTACATGAATAAGCTAAGAAAAAATTCAGCCGCATGCCACCTTGCTTCAAAGTGCATGATTTTCAAAAATATGGCGCTCATAGCATGAGCCTATCGCCGCTTTACACTATAGACCATTCTCGTTATAAACGCGGCGGTTTGCATGTCATCCGGGGGAGGCCATAGGCAAACTATCTATTTATCTTTCTAAGCAAGAGGATCTATTCATGCTTACCACTGCAATTTTGCCAATCAGCCTGGGTGTTCTGGGCTTGATAGCGGCGCTACTGATCTATCTCAGAATCCTGCAGACTCCAGCTGGAGAAGGCAGAGTTAAAGAAATCGCCGATGAAATCCATCTAGGTGCCATGGTTTTTATGGCCAGCGAATATAAGCGGCTCGCCATTTTCTGTGTGATCTGTATCGTTGCGCTTTATTTCGGATTAGGCTGGCAAACAGCCGCCTCATTCACTCTTGGTGCTCTTTGTTCAGGTGTCGCAGGATACATAGGCATGTATTCAGCAACCAAAGCTAACGTACGTACGGCTGTTGCTGCCAATACAAAAGGCGCCGCAGAAGCACTGAACGTTGCTTTCTTTGGTGGCTCGATCATGGGTCTGACCGTTGCCTCTATGGGTCTGTTTGGTGTCGGCATCTTGTATTATTACTTCGCCGGTGACATTAAAACGATCCATGCCATCGAAGGCTTTGCTATGGGTGGCTCATCAGTTGCCCTGTTTAGCCGTGTTGGTGGTGGTATCTTTACCAAAAGTGCTGATGTCGGCGCTGACCTTGTTGGCAAGGTTGAAGCAGGCATCCCTGAGGACGATCCTCGCAACCCTGCAGTTATCGCCGATAACGTGGGTGACAATGTTGGTGACGTTGCCGGTATGGGGTCTGATATCTTTGAATCATATTGTGGTTCGATGATTGCTTCGATTGCGCTGGCCGCTTCAATGTCATTGGCCACCGTTGACAGTCTCGGTGGTGACCGTGCCGTTCTTCAATTCATGCCGCTGGCACTAGCCTCAGCTGGTCTGCTTTGTTCGCTTGCTGGTATTCTGGCAGTGAAAATGTTCTCAGGCAAAAGCCCTGACGTTGCCTTGCGCTTTGGCACCATTGGTTCGTCGGTTGTCTTTATCGCCGTAGCCTATTACGTGGTAACGGCAATGGGGGCAAGCGTTGGCGTTTGGTCAGCTGTTCTGGTTGGCGCGATTGGTGGTATCATCGTTGGTTTGGTGACCGAATATTACACAGGCGGTGCGCCTGTTCGTAAGATCGCCAAAGACGGTGAGACAGGTCCAGCAACAATCATGATCTCTGGCCTGGCTCTTGGCATGCAGTCAGTTGCCATTCCGGTTTTGACAATTGCCGCAATCATCTTTTTTGCGAACATGTCTGCAGGTCTTTACGGTGTTGGTCTAGCGGCCGTTGGCATGTTGTCAACAGTTGGCATTACCATGGCAATTGATGCCTATGGGCCTGTTGCTGACAATGCGGGCGGTATTGCAGAAATGGCTGAACTGGGTCCTGAGACACGTAAAATCACTGACTCATTGGATGAAGTTGGTAATACAACCGCCGCGATCGGTAAAGGTTTTGCCATCAGTGCCGCGGCGCTTGCCGCCCTTGCGCTGATCAGTGCCTATATCGAGAAAATCTCGGCAAGCATGGACGGGTTTGTCCTAGCAATTAACGATCCGCTGGTTCTATGCGGTATGTTCATTGGTGGTATCTTCCCATTCCTGGTTAGCGCTATGACCATGACAGCTGTTGGTGACGCCGCGTTTGACATGATTCAGGAAGTGCGTCGCCAATTCCGCGAAATTCCTGGTCTGCTGGAAGGCAAAGCCAAGCCCGATACAGCGCGTTGTGTTGATATTGCAACCCGCGCTGCTTTGCGGAAAATGATTCTACCTGGCGCGCTTGCTGTACTGGCACCTGTGGTCATCGGCTTCGGCCTTGGACCAAAGGCGCTTGGCGGCATGCTTGGCGGGGCTTTGATCTGCTGTGTGATGATGGCTTTGATGATGGCCAACGCTGGTGGTGCATGGGACAATGCCAAGAAATATGTCGAAAAAGGCAATCTTGGTGGCAAAGGGTCTGATGTCCATAAGGCCACTGTTGTGGGCGACACCGTTGGTGATCCGCTGAAAGACACATCTGGTCCAGCCATGAACATTCTGATCAATGTGATGGCAATTGTCAGCTTGGTGATTGCACCGCTTCTGGTCTGATCACCTTATTCAATCAAAATAAAACCGGCATATATCATCTGATATGTGCCGGTTTTTTATATAAAGATGTTTAAAAGAAAAATGCCTAATCCTTGCCTGCGATAACCGCCAGTGCAATCGAAGCAAGCCGCGCCGCCGGAGGGTCTGAACGGCTCGTCAACACAATTGGTACAGCACCGCCTAGCACCAATCCAGCCGCCAATCCGCCAGCACACCAAACCAATGATTTGAACAATACATTCCCAGCCACAATGTCGGGCACAACAAGCGCATCTGCCATGCCTGCCACAGCCAACACAGCCGCGTCCGCATCCAGCTTTTTCATCGCCACCGCATCTGGCGAGATCGACAGATCAAACGATAATGGCCCGGCATAATCTGCCTGGTCGTCTTGCGCCTGTGCCGCCTTGGCAATAGCCAGCGCATCACCACTTGACGGCACCGCGTCCAGCACCGATTCGGTTGCTGACAGAACCGCCACCTTGGGGCGTTTCTGGCCTAATTTACGCACCAGATCGGCCATCAGCAAAGCTGCTTCGGTACGGGTGTCAATATCTGGCGCAACATTCACCGCCGCATCGCTGATCAGCAAGGCGCGCCCTCCAGATGGTGGCAACATCGCAAACACATGCACAAGCCGTTTGCCAATACGGATACCGGCATCACGCTTGACGATACCGCCCATAAAGACATCCGTATGTAATTGACCTTTGATCAGGCCTGTTGCGCTGCCATTTTGAATCAATTTGATAGCGGCATCGATAGCACCCTTTTCGCCTGTACTTTCAACTATCTCAATACCATCAAGATCCCAACCAAGTGCGTGCGCATCATGAGCGATTATATCTGGCTCACCTACCAGAATGGGGCGTATCAACTTGGCCGCATGCGCCTGCCAAGCGGTTTGAAGAACTGCATCACCTATCGCCCGCACAAACACAAAGCTGGGCGGCGTGCCCGTTGTAGCGCGCGCCAGCAGATCAGGTGGGCAGTCACCTTTCGCATCTGACAAAAACGCACTAGGCGCAATATTTTGGGGCGGGCTGGTTTGGGAGAAACTCATTTCAGTCTCACTTATCCCCGCGTCACGTACGCGGTATCTCTGGTGGTCATATAGGCCTGACTAATATCAGGAAAACAGATCATCATAAAAGCATTTTCCCACACAAACGCCAAACGCTAGCCCCTAGTCACGCTGTTATGGCTTTTGACTTTGCATCCGCCGCATGACACTAGCTAGCTTCTGAATACCTTCGGGGATACGTTCGGCCGCTATCGCTGAATAGGCCAGTCGGAAATAATTAAGCGGTGGCTGTGCCCCGCCAAAAAACACATCGCCAGCTTCAATCAACACGCCTTCTTGGGCTGCACGCCGGGCCAATTCACGTGCATCAAGCCAGTCTGGTCCTTTGACCCAAAAGCTGGTACCGCCAAAATGTGACCCTGTACGGGCAAACAACCCTTCTTGGTCAAGCGCATGTTGCAAGGCTGTATGGCGCCCTGATAAATGCCGACGCAGGCGGCGCATCTGCGCATCATAATGACCAAGCGCCATAAAATAAGCCAATGTGCGCTGTGCATGTCCTGGCGGATGCCGCAAGATCAGATGCCGCAACGCACGTGCTTGGCTGATCAGCCCTTCTGGCGCCACCAAATAGCCTAGCCGCAAACCCGGAAATACCGATTTTGACAGGCTACCGACATAGATCACACGTCCATCTTCATCCTGTGATTTCAATGCTGGTGTTGGCGCACCCAAAAAATTCATCTCGAATTCATAATCATCTTCAACAATCAACAGATCATGTCGCCGTGCCATATCCAGCAGTTGCCGCCGCCGGTCTGCGGGCATGGTAAAGGTTGTCGGGCATTGATGACTGGGGGTGATAAAAACCGAATCACTGCGCCGCAATACATCTTCATCAAGCACCAAACCTCCATCATCAACGGGTAACCGATGGATGTTCTGTGTCCGCTGAAGCAAAATATCGCGCAAATCGGGATAGGCTGGGTTTTCAATAACAACATGCTTGCTGGCATCAACAATCAATTGTGCCACAAGATACAGCGCGTTCTGGGCGCCCAGTGTCACCAGAATTTGCTCAGGGCGCGCCCTGATCCCACGGCGTGGCAGACTGCGCGAACAGATATAATTGACCAACATCGGATCATCATGCTGGCCAAAATCACCAACCATTGTGCCGAAATTACGCATGCCAAACGCTTGGCGTGCACAGTCACGCCATTCCGACAGCGAGAATAGTTCATTATCAACCTGACCATAGACAAAGGGATATTTATATTCACGCCAATTGACCGGTTTTTGAACCGGACGCACATAGCTGCATGACTGCACCAGTTTGGCATCCCAATCAACCTGTGCCTGACTATCAGCTGGCTTGGTGCGCATTGCGTCATCCATCTCATCAATTGGATATAATGCATCCATATCATTGCCAGGTGTATCAACTAGCTGTGAGATAGGCGCATCATCACTGACCACATAGCCAGATCGTTCACGCGTTTCGACATAGCCTGTATCGATCAAAGCTTGATAAGCTAGAATCACCGTATTGCGCGAGACCTTCAATTGGGCAGATAGCGCCCGGCTTGATGGCAATTTGTCGCCTGGCAAGATTGATCGCCCCAGAATCGCCTCAACAACACTTTGCCGGATTTGCGCTTGCAGGCTGACACCTGATTCCGCATCCAAAGTAATGATAATATGATCGTTCATTCTGCCTGCTTTACTGTTTGGGCTGCCATTCACATTCATGAAATATCCTTGTTTCTTTTGAACCATTGAAACTGGTACCAGTCAATGGCCTATCTGGTTCTATTGAAACAGAATGGTTGCCCCGTAACGTGATATACATAGAATAAGGCATGGCGAAACAAGGATAGCGTTCCGCCCATCGATTTTGTAAAATATAGTTATTATAAACGCGGCAAGCATATAAAGGCATTCGTCCTTGCAAGGCCTGCCTATTGGGATATTGGAGAACTGTTATGGCATATGACGTTAATTCGCTTGAAAGCCACTGGATGCCGTTTTCGGCCAACCGTGATTTCAAGAAAAACCCCCGGATGGTCGTCAAATCTGATGGGATGTATATGTGGGACTATAAAGGTGGCCAGATTATTGATGGTTCATCTGCCTTGTTCTGTACGCCTGCTGGCCATGGACGCCGTGAAATTGCCGAAGCCGTTTACAAGCAGATGCTTGAAAATGACTACACGCCGCATTTTCAACTTGGCCATCCCGGATCTTTCGATCTTGCTGAACGTGTATGCCGTCTTCTGCCAGATGATTTCAATCATGTTTTCTTTACCAATTCGGGTTCCGAATCAATCGAAACCGCGATCAAGGTTGTTCTGGCCTATCAGCGCGCACGCGGCGAAGCCCAGCGCAACCGTCTGATCAGCCGTGAACGCGCCTATCATGGTGTGAATATGGGCGGCGTTTCGCTTGCTGGTATGGTGCGCAACCGTGAGACCTTTGGCCTGACATTGCCGAATATTTCACTGATCCGCCATACATGGCAGGAAGATCAACGCTTCAGCAAAGGCCAGCCAAAAACGGGTGCCGAGCTGGCTATGGACCTTGAGCGCATTGCCGAAAATCTGGGTGGCAGCACTTTAGCTGCTGTCTTTATCGAACCAGTCGCCGGATCGACAGGCACCTTGGTGCCGCCCGTTGGCTATCTCGAAAAGGTACGTGAAATCTGCGACAAGCATGGTTTGATTCTGGTATTTGACGAGGTCATCACTGGCTTTGGCCGTATGGGCACCCCGTTTGCGACCCAGAAATTCAACGTCAAGCCTGACATCATCACCATGGCAAAGGCTTTAACAAATGGTGCCATTCCAATGGGCGGCGTCGCCGTTACAGACGAAATCTACGACACCATCACCAACTCAGCACCAGACAATGCTATCGAATTTTTCCATGGTTACACCTATTCGGCGCATCCGGCAGCCTGTGCCGCCGGTATTGCCACTCAGAAAATCTATCAGGATGAAGGCCTGTTTGATAATGCCGCAGCGCTAGAGGACTATTTCCTCGATGCTATGTGGACATTACAGGATCATCCCCTTGTTGCCGATATTCGCGGCATTGGCATGATGGCTGGCATTGAGGTTCATTCAGATGGTGCCCCTGGTCGTCGTGGTGGCAATATGCAAAAGGCAATGTTCTGGAATGGTCTGCATGTAAAATGGACAGGCGACAATGCGATTGTTGCCCCTGCCTTTGTTGCCGAGAAGCATCATATTGACGAGATAGTCGATAAGTTCCGCAAGACACTTGATCAGGCGCTCGAAGAAAAGAAATAGGCCAAAGGCGCAGTCACTTTCTAATTACGCCTTTTAGCCTTAGACATTCAAGCCGACCACGCTTTATAGTGTGGTCGGTTTTTTATGGGGATGACGATGATAGCGGTCAGCGGCGGTGGCATTGCCGGATATAGTGTTGCAATAGCGATTGCCAAAAGCGGTCATGCGGTCAGCTTGCTCACTGGTGGCAAACGCCACCAGCCTTTACAAGGCGGCATCCAGATTGCCCCGAATGGCTGGCAGGCTCTATGTACTTTGGGGCTTGATAACGCCCTTGCGAATCTACCTATGCGACTTAATGTAATATGTGTACGCGCGCTTGAAAGTGCTGCCACAATCACACGGCTTAAACTTGATCAGCATTACGTGTCATTGGGACGCCATGATTTACACACAAGCTTGCATGATATTGCGGTCAGTCTGCCCGAAATCACCTTCATTGATGATAAGCTTGCCAGCCTGACCGACACGAACGGCATAGTTACATTATTGATGGCATCTGGTGATCTGCTTACATGTGATGGTCTTGTTGCGGCCGATGGCGCCAGCGGCTTTGGTCGTAGCTATGTCACTGGATCACATTCTGCAAAAGCAACAACAAAACTGGCTATGCGCGCCGAAATTGACGCGCATATTCTGCCTGACATGTTTGCACGCCCCGAAAGCAATCTATGGCTTGGACAGGGGACACATATAGTGCATTACCCGATCAATGGCGGTGCCAAAGTCAATGTTGTTGTGACCATATCAAGCAACCATGCGCACCATAAATCTAACTGGCAGGACAAGATATTGGCACCGCATCCCGTTCTTGCCTATCTGGCCGACCCTGAAATCACATGGGCGGCAACACCTTTGCCTGGTGCTGACAGCCCTTTATGTTGGCGGCGCGGCAATGTCGTGCTGGCGGGTGATGCCGCGCATATCATGCCGCCCCATCTGGCTCAGGGTGCCGGACAGACATTACAGGATGCTGCCTGCCTGTATAAATGCCTTTGCGAAACCGCTGACATAAAATCAGCCTTTGCCAGCTATGCACGGCAGCGTACAACCGCTGTCACACCTATTGCTCGTAAAGCTGAACTTAGCGGCGCTATCATGCGTCTATCCGGACCTGCCGCACGGTTGCGGAATATTGTTCTGGACGTTGGCGGCAACAGTTTGATGCAAAGCTGGCTTGCCGATGTATGGGCAGCCGATCCTGTTTTAAAAACCGCACCACACGCATCAGGTAAATCAACTAACACCAAACAGCATCTAATGCGTCAGCGTCACACCAACTGAACGCATGACATCAAGCGACTTATCAAGCGAACCATTAAGATCAATCGCACGACAGGCTTTGAGGTCAATCGTCACGTTAAACCCAAGCTTTGCCGCATCAGCTGCCGACCAGGCAACGCAAAAATCAGTCGCCAAACCGACCAATGTCACTGATCCAATGTCATGCGCGCGCAACAAGTCACCAAGTCCGGTTGTCGTGGTTTGGTCATTCTCAAAAAACGCCGAATAGGAATCGACCATCGGATTCATACCTTTGCGGATAATGGCCGCCGCATAATCAGTGTTAAGGTCAGGATGAAAATCAGCTCCAACGCTTCCTGCTATACAATGATCCGGCCATAAGGTCTGTGATCCATAGGCCATGTCGATCATGCTATAGGCCACCGCACCTTCATGTTGCGAGGCAAAGCTTGAATGGTCTTCGGGGTGCCAGTCCTGCGTTATGAAAACCTTGTCAAATGACGGCATCATCGCATTTATATGTGGCATGATACTGTCACCATTAGCCACAGCTAACGCACCACCAGGGCAAAAATCGACTTGCGGATCAACGACAATAAGGGCGTGCAATGCTGGCATGACTTGTTTCCTGTTTTAATATAATGGATTTGACTGTCTTGATCGCCCGCACGCTGGCAGACATACCTTAAAACTATACCATCCTAGAATATCTTCTGCTCAGCCTCAGCGCAACATCTTGGATTTCAGCATAGCAAATGCTAAGTTCCTAAAAACAGGGCATGATATTTTGTGACGGTAGGACTGGCATGTCGATTATGAAGCAGACTATGGACGAGATGCTGTTGCGTGCCGACGCTGATGGGCGCGGTTATGTTGTTGCGGCCATGTATAAATTTGTAACGCTGAAAGACATTGCGGCTCTACAGCAGACAATCATAAATTTATGCACAGCGCATCAAGCGCTTGGCACGATCCTCCTTGCCGATGAAGGTATCAACGGCACACTCGCCGCCCCCATTAACGGTATGCACGGCATCTTGGGTTGGCTTGAAGCTGACGCTCGATTTGATGGTATGTCATTAAAATTTTCTCACAGCCCAACACAGCCTTTTTTACGGATGAAAGTCCGCCTGAAACGCGAAATAGTAACGATGGGTCATCCAGAAGTAAGTCCAGCCGAACGCACTGGCACTTATGTTGAACCAAAAGATTGGAACGCCCTTATCAGCGATCCTGACGTGCTTGTTGTCGATACGCGCAATGTCTATGAAACAGCGATAGGCATGTTTGACAATGCGGTGGATCCGATGACCACAAACTTTCGCGACTTTCCCGAATGGGCAGCAACTTTGGCCAAACAACAAAATGCTGCAAAACCAAAAAAGATTGCCATGTATTGTACCGGGGGCATCCGTTGCGAAAAGGCCAGCGCGCTTATGCAGGATTACGGCTTTGATGAGGTCTATCATCTAAAAGGTGGGATATTGAAATATCTTGAAGACATCCCCGAAAGCGACAGCAAATGGCAAGGTGAATGTTTTGTATTTGATGGCCGCGTAGCTGTAGATCATAACCTCAATCCGGGCAGTTACGGCATGTGCCACGGATGCCGCATGCCGCTATCGCAAGATGATCTGCAACGCCCCGAATATGTAGAAGGCATCAGTTGTCATCATTGCCAGCATACCCAGGACCCTGAGCGCACTGCCCGCTTTGCTGAACGCCAGAAACAGATACAGTTGGCCAAAAAACGTGGTGAAGCACATTTAGGGGCATCACCTCGCAGTTCGGAATAATCACCGTTACCCTGAAAGCGTGTCGCGTCCATGTGGCACCGTATAATCAAGTACAGGGCCAACAGGCACAATGCCGGTAGGGTTAACGGTTGGGTGGCTGGCGTAATAATGCTCTTTTATATGCGGCATCACCACCGTTTCGGCAATTCCTGGCATCTGGTACAATTCGCAGGTAAATCCATGCAATGCTGGATAATCGGCAATCCGCCGGATATTGCATTTGAAATGCCCAACATAGACAGCATCAAAACGGATCAGCGTTACAAAAAGCCGCCAATCCGCTTCGGTTAATCGTGACCCCATTAAATAGCGGTTTTTGTCTAGGCGGGCTTCCATCCGGTCAAGTGCCGCGAATAATTTGGTTACAGATTCCTCATACGCCTGGGCTGTTGTCGCAAACCCTGACATATATACGCCGTTATTGATATTGTCATAAACATCGGCATTCACCGCTTCGATGTCTGCACGCATATCTTCGGGAAAATAATCACGATCGTTTCCGGTCAATCCATTAAAGGCTGTGTTGAACATCCGGATAATCTCAGATGATTCATTCGACACGATACAGCCTTGCTGTTTATCCCATAGAACAGGCACGGTAACGCGGCCTGTCGCCTTGGGTGCGCTGGCAGTATAGACCTGATGCAGAAACGACTTGCCAAGCACATCATCGCCTGACGCCCCATATTCATCAGTTTCAAATGTCCAGCCATTCTCAAGCATCAGCGGATGCACGACCGAAACCGTAATATGTTCATCAAGGTCTTTCAGATGCCGGAAAATCAATGTCCGATGCGCCCACGGACAAGCGTAGGATACATAAAGATGATAACGTCCTGAATCAGGCGTAAAGCCGCCGACACCTGTTGGACCGGGCGCACCGTCAGCTGTTACCCAGTTCCGAAAACGCGCCGAATCACGAACAAATTTTCCATCAGACTTAGATGTGTCATACCATGCAGATGACCAATGCCCATCAACTAGCAATCCCATATGTTGGATACCTCTTATAAAGCACGGTTTACCTGCCGTGCCGCATCTCTTATGCGCGCAATATTATCGCGATAAGATGCTTGGTTATCCCCCCTGAAAATAGCCGATCCCGCTACAACTGCGTCTGCGCCAGCTTGCACTACAGCACCGACTGTATCGGCAGTAATACCACCATCAACCTCTATGACAATATCACGCGCATCAATTATGTCATTTATTCTGGCTATCTTTTGCACCATAGCTGGTATGAAAGCCTGCCCGCCAAAGCCCGGATTTACCGTCATCACCAGAACCAAATCAAGCCGGTCAATGACATGTTCAATCACATTAGCGGGCGTATGCGGGTTCAAGGCGACACCGGCTTTACAGCCAAGCTCGCGAATATGCGATAATGTCCGGTCAAGATGCGCACAGGCTTCGGCATGAACTGTAATATAATTTGCGCCAGCAGCCGCATAATCAGCCAGCAGAACATCTGGATTAGAGACCATAAGATGCGCATCGAAAATCTTGTCAGTTATATTGCGTAGTGCCTTGATGATGGGCGGGCCAAAGGTCAAATTCGGCACAAAATGCCCATCCATGACATCAAGATGTATCCAGTCAGCGCCTGCCTGATCAACCGCTTTGATCTCGTCGCCAAGACGGCTGAAATCAGACGCCAGAATTGATGGTGCAATGATAATATCTTTCGACATATGTAAACGTCCCAGACTGGCAAATTACAAAAGGCAAATGATCTTGATGCGGAAACTTAAAAGCGGAAAGGAAAAAACACAAGCGTACATAACCGTTTAATTTCATCAGCGATTATGCATACATCGTCATTAATGCGGGTATCTGGCCAATTATTTATCGGTTTTGACGCCATTTACGTATGACCGAAGGTTCTATAATCACCACACCAACGCCAATAATAACAACAATGCCACCAGCAAACACAATTGGTTCGGGGCGTTCGCCAAGAAAACTCATAGCGCCCAGAATTGTTGATACTGGCAACAGCATCTGCAACGGCATCACAACAGGCATCGGATAGCGCCCCAGCACATAATACCATGCCGAATAGCCAACCACGGTCATGACAACACCCAGATAGATCACTGTGCCCCAAGCCGATAGGGGGGCAGCCTCAAGAAAAGGCACTGGATTACCTTCGACAAAAAATGATGCCAGAAACATTTGTGGGCTAGCCATCACCCCAACCCAGGCGGTCAGTTGAAAGCCCGACAGACCAACGGTAAACTTACGAATCAACACCTGTCCGAATGCCCATGTAAAACAGCCTGACAGAACCAGAACGATACCCGTCATCTTGTCAGTCAGCGCCGGACCACCAATCAGGATCATGATCCCAGCAAGGGCAATTATAATTCCCAGAATTTGCCGTAAATCAGGCTTCTCACCCAACAGCATAGCGCCGATAATAACCCCAAAAATCACCTCACTTTGCACCAGCAAAATCGCGGGCGTGGCATCCATGCGCGCCAGCCCTGAAAAGGTGAGGCCATATTGTATTGTCGCTGAAACAAGGGCAATGAAACATAATTTGACCAGATAACCTCGTGGTATCGGCACAAACCAGACCAGTATCAGGGCGGCAATTCCAAAGCGCATACCCATCAGCAATAAAGGTGGAAAATGCTCTAACCCGCTTTTGGCTAGGGCAAAACCAAACCCCCATGTCAGCGGCACCAGAAGCGCGATCAGAAGATCACGGATACTCAAGACATGTGGCCAGTTGAAGACATAGGATGCGCTGAAGATGCTTCCTGTGCATAGCTCAGCAGGTTTTCCAAAAAGGCGAGCCCCTGTTTGATCGCATCCACCTCGATAAATTCGTCAGGCTGATGCATTTCATCCATGCCGCCGGGGCCAAATACGATTGTTTCCATGCCTGCCTGCTGATAATGCCCGCCATCGGTACCAAAAGACACAACCGACGGGGCTTCATTTGTCCACAGGCGGGCAATCAGCGATGCTACCGATGATGTGGCACGGGCATCCATCCCCGGACACCATGATATTTCGGTAATTGAAATGTTCGCATCCATACGTATTGTCTGCATCTCCGGCACCAGCACATCGGCGATATAGGCCTTTATGTCTGCCAGAATGGCATAGGCATCATCACCTGGTAATGGCCTGATTTCCCATAAAAACTGACAGTAATCAGGGATAATATTGCGGGCTTCACCGCCTTCGATATGTCCAACTGACAATGTTGTATAGGGCGGATTAAACAGTGAGTCCGTTGCCGGTGCAGTGGCCAATTTGTCTGCCACCTGTTCAATATAGGTAATCAGCCGCGCCGCATAATAAATCGCATTGACCTTGCCACGCGGATCCGAGGCATGACCTGCCGATCCACGTATTTCGGCAACCAGCTCCAGCCCACCTTTATGCCCTATGAAAGGACGCATCCCTGTCGGCTCGCCAATAATCGCCATTGCTGGCTTTATACCTTCGCGGCGCAGAAAATCTGGCATTTGCGCCGCGCCAAAACTGCCTACCTCCTCATCAAAGGTAAATGCATAATGAAGAGGCATAGTCAGCTTATCTTCAGCCGCTTTGAATGCGGGCGCCATCGCTAGAGCGGTTGCCAGAAAACCTTTCATATCGACCGCGCCACGCCCATATAGGCGGCCATCCTGCTTGTGCAAAACAAAAGGATCACGACTCCAGCCATCGCCAGTTGCTGGCACAACATCCGTATGCCCCGATAGAATGATCCCGTCACAGTGTCCGGGGCCAATGCTGGCAAACAGATTGAACCGCACACCATCGTCATGTGCATCCAGCATCACCGGAATGCCCAGATCTTCCAGATACGTCTTGATATAGGCGATCATGTCGCCATTTGGTAATCCCGTAACAGTGGGAAAGCTGACCAGATCAGCCAACAGCTTTTCAGCCTGTTCGAGGGTCGTGCTCATCAGGCAACCACGTGAACATGTTGCGGAAATGCACTCAGCCGCACACAGTCCTTGTCCCGCACATGTAATGTTTCGCTCAGCTCCATGCCCCAGCCAGCCATCCACATGCCAAGGATAATATGCACAACGGCATTTTCTGGTACGATCGTTGGTTCATCTGGTCGGAAACTGATCGTATGCTCACCCCAGTCCGGCGCATAGGCAACGCCAATCGAATAGCCAATCCGGCTTTTCTTTTCCAGCCCATAGCGATCAAGCACCCCTTGCCAGGCAGCATGCACATCCCCTGCCACCGCATCAGCATGCAAGGATGACATAACCACATCCATACCTTCTTCAACCGCCTTGGCTGTATCGATCAAGGCGGCTGGCTTATCTGTCCCCAGATGCACTGTCCGCGCCAGCCCGACATTATAACGTTTACGACACGCCCCAAGTTCAAAGGCAATCGTCTGGCCTGCTTCAAGCTTCGCATCAGTCCACATCGGATGTGCCGCTGTTGCTGCCTCACCTGCCAGAATAAGTGGATGCAAAGCGGGCATATCACCGCCAAATTCTGCAGTACCTTTAATCTGTGCGGCGGTAATATCAGCCATCAAATCACATTGTCTGACCCCTACCTTGGCGCCGTCCCACGCGACCTGCATCGCCATATCGGCGATCTGTGCCGCCTGATACATCATCGCCAGTTCGGCATCGCTTTTTATGACGCGCACCCAGTTAACCAGCAAATCGGCATCAACCCATTTTGCATCGGGCAAGCCCGCTTGCAAGGCATGCAAAGAGCGCGGCGAAAAATAATAACTATCGCTTTCATAGCCGATCCTCGCCTTAGCATGGCCAGCATCACGCATCCAGCTTGCAACATAATCAGACGGGTGCGTATCGGGTTGCTGCACCAGCGGCTCAGGATACCCGATAATCTGGGACGCGGATAAATAGGTGGTAAAACCTGCCGCCTTTACATCCATCAGACGGGTCATCAGAAACGGCCCATTCACCAGATCGAGCACCATCATTTGCGGTGTATAAAACGACCATGAATCAAAGCCAGTCAGCCAGTTCATATTCGAAGGATCGCCAATAACCAGAACGTCAATATCATGCGTTTGCATGGCGCGGCGCACACGGTCTATCCGGCTGCTATATTCGGCTTTGCTAAATGCTGGTGCCATCGATAAATCCCCCATCTAAAGACGTGCTAGCTTCGATATGCGACTCCTGGCAGAACGCACAACATTTCAAATAACAAATTCGCCGCAACCAACGCTGTGCTTCCTTGTGGATCATATGGCGGCGATACTTCAACAAGGTCACAGCCAACAATATTTAACCCATGACAGCCCCGGATGATTTCAAGCGCCTGAATTGTCGTCAGCCCACCAATTTCCTGTGTGCCGGTGCCTGGCGCAAAAGCCGGATCAAGAGCGTCAATATCAAAGCTCAGGTAAACAGGCTCATCACCCAGCGCATCCTTGATTTTGGCAATCAACGGCGCGGCTGAACGATGCCATAATTCCTCGGCTTGGGTAACTGAAAAACCTTTATCGCGCGCCCAGTCAAAATCCTCGGCGGTATAGCCTGTTCCCCGCAATCCAATCTGATAGGTGCGTTTAGGATCGATTAGCTTTTCTTCCCACGCCCTGCGGAACGGTGTGCCATGGGCAATTTTCTCACCAAACATATGGTCATTAATATCGGCATGGGCATCAACATGAATCAACCCGACAGGCCCATGCTTTTTGGCCATTGCGCGTAATATCGGCAGCGTCATCGTATGATCGCCGCCAAGTGACAGCGGGATCACGTCATGCGTCAGCACATCATCATAAAAATTCGTAATGCGCGTAACTGAATCTTTCAGATCAAATGTATTGATCGGCACATCGCCAATATCAGCAACCTGAATCGAATCAAAAGGGGCAGCCTTTGTCCACATATTATAGGGACGAAGCATAACCGATTCAGCCCGAATCTGCTTGGGGCCAAACCGCGTGCCTGGGCGGTTTGATGCGCCAATATCCATCGGCACACCGATAAAACAGGCATCCAGCCCCGCCGCATTATCGGCCGAAGGCAAGCGCATCATCGTGCCAGGCCCCGCAAAACGCGGCATATCATTGCCACCAATTGGTTGATTCTTCATATGGCCTCCTACCGGCGATCCCTCTAAAGGTGATCCCCCTAAAGACGATCCCTTAAAGACGTTTCATATGCCAGCGCAGATGATCTTCCATAAAGCTGGATATGAAAAGATAGGAATGGTCATACCCCTCTTGCATACGCAAGGTCAGCTTCTGTCCAGCATTTTTGCATGCCTCTTCCAGTAACCATGGCCGCAGACCATTATCCAGAAAGCTGTCCGCAGTACCCTGATCTACCAGAAAATCATCAAAGCTGTGTCCATCTTCCAGCAAGGCAACCGTATCATAGTCCCGCCAGCCTGAGGCGTCATCACCAAGATATTTGGCCAGCGATCCTGATGACCAGTCAGCCGTTGATGGTTGCGCAATCGGAGCAAAGGCCGACGCACTTTTATAGCGATCCGGATGTTTCAGCGCGATGGTCAACGCACCATGCCCGCCCATTGAATGCCCAAAAATACCTTGTCGATCCATATCAACATCAAATTCTGCCGCAATCAGCGCTGGCAGTTCTTCGGTGACATAGCTATACATATTGTAATTTTTGGCATAGGGCGCCTTGGTTGCGTCAACATAAAAACCGGCACCACTTCCAAACTGCCAGTTGTCAGCTTCATCTGGAACATCATCCCCCCGCGGGCTGGTATCGGGGCAAATAATCGCTACCCCCAGTTCGGCAGCAACGCGGCGATATTCGCCCTTATCCATGACATTGGCATGGGTACAGGTCAATCCGGACAGATACCACAATACCGGCACAGGCTTGTCATGTGGCGGCATAAATACGGCAAAGGTCATATCGCATCCGGTCACTGCTGAAGCATGCCGATAAACACCTTGGGTGCCGCCAAAAGATAATGCTGTACTGATTGTTTTCATTAATAGATCACCACCGAACGGATTGACTCGCCTGCATGCATCAGATCAAAGCCCTTATTAATATCTTCAAGCGGCAATGTATGCGTAATCAGCGGATCAATATCGATCTTGCCTTGCATATACCAATCAACAATCTTTGGTACATCGGTGCGCCCACGTGCCCCGCCAAAGGCAGTGCCACGCCAGCTTCTACCTGTCACCAGCTGGAAAGGCCGCGTTGAAATCTCCTGACCGGCACCAGCCACACCAATGATGATGCTCTCACCCCAGCCTTTATGTGCGCATTCCAACGCCTGACGCATGACCGTCGTATTACCAATACATTCAAAAGAATAGTCCGCGCCACCATTGGTCAATTCGACCAGATGCCCGACCAGATCACCATCAACCTCACTTGGATTGACAAAATGCGTCATGCCGAATTTTTCGCCCCATTCTTTTTTGCTGTTATTCATATCCACGCCAACAATCATATTGGCACCGATCATCCGCAGACCCTGAATCACATTCAGCCCGATACCGCCAAGACCAAATACCACCGCATTACATCCGGGTTCGGCTTTTGCTGTATTGATAACCGCGCCAATACCCGTGGTCACGCCGCAACCGATATAGCAAATCTTGTCAAACGGGGCGTCCTTATTAACCTTGGCCAGTGCAATTTCAGGTACCACGGTAAAGTTGGAAAATGTTGATGTTCCCATATAATGCAGAACAGGTTTGCCATCGATTGAAAACCGGCTTGTGCCATCTGGCATTACGCCCTGACCTTGCGTTGTACGAATAGCCTGACATAGATTTGTTTTCGGATGCAGGCAATAATCACATTCACGGCATTCCGGTGTATATAGTGGAATCACATGATCGCCAGGCTTTAGCGTGGTAACACCTTTACCAACGTCGCGAACAATACCGGCACCTTCATGGCCAAGAATGGCCGGAAACATGCCTTCCGGGTCAGCGCCTGAAAGAGTGAATTCGTCCGTATGGCAAATGCCTGTCGCCATAATTTCGACCAGCACCTCACCATCACGCGGCCCTTCCAGATCCACTTCCATAATTTCCAGCGGCTTTCCTGCCTGTATCGCAACTGCGGCTCTGGTTTTCATCTTTCTCTCCCTGATAGTAAAAGCCATTTAGACTCATTGAATTTTTAAAGTATTTCACAAAAACTAAACGCTGACGATAGCTTTGCTATGCGCCAACACCTTATCTTTGCGATTTTTCCCAGTCTGGATGTTCAAATGGAACATCATTGGCACGTGCAAGCGGCGCGCGTCCCAAAATATGATCCGATGCCTTTTCACCTGTCATGATCGATGGCGCATTCAGATTGCCATTCGTAATGCGTGGAAAAATTGACGAATCCGCCACCCGCAAGCCATCAACCCCGATAACGCGGCATTCTGAATCGACCACCGCGCCTGCATCATCTTTAGCGCCCATGCGCACAGTGCCGCACGGATGATACGCACTCTCAGCATGATCGCGGATAAAGGCGTCAATCTGTTGATCCGAAGTCTGGTCATCACCAGGTTGAATTTCATGCCCGCGATAGGGATCCATGGCTGACTGTCCTATGATCTCACGGCTCAAACGGATACAACGCCGAAAATCTGCCCAATCATCCGCATGGCTCAGATAATTAAATTTGATTTCGGGTGCCATCGCGGCAGCATTATTTCGAATCCGTACATGTCCACGTGATTTTGATCGCATCGGCCCGACATGAAGCTGGAACCCATGCCCTTCGGCGGGGGCGGTGCCATCATAACGGATCGCCACAGGCAGAAAATGATACTGAATATCAGGATAGGATACGCCAGCTTGCGAGCGGATAAATCCCAACGTTTCAAATTGATTGGACGCACCAAGACCCGATTTGAAGAATAACCAGCGGGCGCCAATGATCGCCTTTGAAAACAGATTTAGATGCTTATACAGCGTGATGGGCTGCAGACAGGCGATCTGGAAATAAACTTCCAGATGATCTTGCAGATTTTCACCAACGCCAGCCCGTTCGCACACCATATCGACACTAGCCTGTTGCAGAACCTTGCCTGGCCCGATACCAGACCGTTGCAGAATCTGCGGCGAGTTAATCGCCCCTGCCGCCAGAATCACTTCGGCGCGGGCGCGGGCATGATGGCGTATGCCATTTTGAAAATAGTCGATCCCAACAGCACGTTTGCCGTCAAAGATAATCCGGTCAACCAGCGCGCCTGTTTCAAGCTGCACATTGCCCCGTTTCAAGGCAGGCCGCAGATAGGCATTTGCCGTTGACCAACGGCGGCCTTTATAAACCGTCATATCAGCTGGGCCAAACCCCTCTTGCCGATAGCCGTTATAATCAGGCGTTGCCGTATAGCCAGCTTGCTGGCTTGCACTGATAAACGCATCATGTAACGGATTATCACGTGGTCCACGCGTGACATGCAATGGGCCAGACGTGCCCCGCCAAGGGGCTTCACCGCCATGCGATTGTTCCATGCGCCGAAAATAGGGCAAAACATCAGCATAGCCCCAGCCTGTCGCACCAGCCGCTTCCCAATGCGCATAGTCACCTGGATTGCCACGCACATAAATCATGCCGTTGATCGATGATGACCCGCCAAGTACCTTGCCCCGTGGACAGACAAGCTGTCGGCCACCAAGGCTGTCTTCGGGTTCGGCAATATAGCTCCAGTCATATCTGGGCATATTCATCGGATAAGATAAAGCCGCTGGCATCTGGATAAAAGGCCCCGCATCCGAGCCGCCAAATTCCAGAACCAGAATGCGGCGTGTACCATCTTCGCCAAGGCGATAGGCCATCGTACTGCCAGCTGACCCCGACCCCACAATAATATAATCAAACTCTAAATCCATAAGCGCCACTATCAAGCGAGACGTCGCAGACTGTCAAGATTGTTTGCCGCTTATTGTCCCATCCATGGCTGGATAATAGCCATCAATTTGAATAAATTGAGATGCATTTAACCGCCGCTCAGGCCATACTATTCGACATGACCTATTTGATTGAAAATATTGCCCGCCACATCGCCGATGGTAGCCTTAGCGCCAGCGACCATATTGAAACCTGTCTAGCCGCGATTGATGACAAAAACGGCCAGGGGCAGAACACATTCATCGAAACCTATCATGACCGTGCCCGCGCCGA
>Ga0233444_10001048_pt1 | contig 32605 bp, 26 predicted proteins | sample SI_124_October20_6_FD_182792 | JGI IMG/M metagenome (GOLD analysis project Ga0233444, IMG submission 182792) | Seawater microbial communities from Saanich Inlet, British Columbia, Canada - SI_124_October2016_10_MG | ecosystem: Environmental > Aquatic > Marine > Inlet | place: Canada: British... | reverse complement strand
CCATCAAATCTCCAGTAATGAATGACCAAACAACTTCAGCAGCAGCCTTTGGAGTAGTTGCAAAGCAACCACTATGCATCTTTACGCCACCTGGAACTCCAACGATCGGTATTTGTCGGTCGCCCATCGCCTCAACAATATCTCGAGTTGTTCCGTCGCCTCCTGCATACAGGAATAAATCAGGTTCGTGAGAATGAATGAATTCTGCAGTGGAATTTGCATCGGTGGTTTCAGGTGTCTTACCTGTTGAAGTGTAATCTCCAGGTATCCAGTCTCCGCCCATTCTTCCTTCCCATGCAATGATTTCAATCGGTTGCCTTGCCAAATCTGCAAGCCTCTTGAGGCATAGCATCATCCTTGGGCCTGCTCTGTCTTCAGCACCGGCGGCCCGTGCCTCAGCAGCACGCCCATCACTTCCTTTGAAGCCCAATCGGCCTCCTAGGCCAGCATCAGGGTTGACGACTACGGCTAGGCGCATATATCGGGCCAGATGCTCACGATACATCAAACCGATTATTTATCCGTAGCAACAACGGATGCACATGGAGAGGCGTGCTGACGATTCGAGTTTCGAGAATGCTTGGGACAATCAGTTCAATGAGGAGAAGAAAGAAAAGGCACCTGTGGAGAAGAAAGAAGTCAAAATTCATGACAAGCCATCGTTTCGTGGACAGAGAGATGTTGAAAATAATCGCAGCGAGATAAAAATGGCCACGAAGCAGGCGCCTGCGCCAGAAAAGAAGCATGTCGAAGTCCTTGCCGAACCTACTTCAAAAGAAGGCGATGACTTCGATGTCGAATGGTAGTTGGCCACTCATTATTCATGAAAAGAAGGGTATCTAGCGTAATTTTTCAATCGCCAAGGTGAAGTGTAGTAGCGCCCCCGTAGGGGGCGGAGGCACATACATGTCGATGATTTCTGTTACCCTGCCAGACGGTTCAGTGAACGAATACACTTCTGGAATAACGGCAGGAGAGATTGTGATAGACATCGAAGGTCGAAAGCATGACTGCGTTGCTGCAAATGTAGACGGAGAGCCTAAGGATTTCTCTTCTGTATTAGACAAAGACTGTTCTGTAGAGGGGATTTCTGGATTCACCGATGATGGGATACACATCCTTCGCCACAGCGCTGCTCACCTCCTCGCTCAAGCAATAACTTCAATTTATCCAGATGCTAAACCAACAATAGGGCCCGCAATCGACCGGGGATTCTACTACGATTTCGCTGATTTACCTGATTTTAGTGAATCAGATTTGAAAGTCGTACAGAAAAAGATGCATGAAATTGCTAGGCGCAATCACACCGTTGAGCGCGTAGAGTGCAGCGAATCAGAATTGAATGAAATGTTTGCTAGCAATCCATACAAGATGGAAATCATCAATGACAAATTGGAAGATGGCGCTGGATCCACAATTTATCGCCAAGGCGAATGGTACGACCTATGTCTTGGACCCCACGTTCATTCTACTGCCAAATTGATGCATGTCAGACTGACTTCGGTATCATCTGCATTCTGGAGAGGAGATCAGAGTAGAGAACAACTAACCCGTATCTATGGAATCGTTGAACCTACCAAAGAGTCACTAAAATCCACAATGTCTGCAATTGAAGAGGCTAAGAAAAGAGACCATAGGAAGCTAGGAAAAGACCTTCAGTTATTCCATGTAGACGAAGATGTTGGTCAAGGTTTGATTCTATGGACACCTAGAGGTGCAACTGTCAGAACTTGCCTTCAGAACTTCATTACAGAGCATTTAACCCGGCAAGGATACCAACAAGTTTACACTCCGCATATTGGAAAGTTAGACCTATATCGAACAAGTGGCCACTTCCCGTACTATCAGGATTCACAGTATCCTCCGTTGGTTGAAAAAGACATGATGGCAAAATTGTCAAGCGAAGGCTGTACTTGTGGGGAATTGTCAAACTTGATGGCTGCAGGAGATATTGAAGGATATATGCTGAAGCCAATGAATTGCCCTCACCACATCAAGATATATTCATCTCAAGCAAGGTCGTATCGCGATTTGCCTCTGCGCTTAGCAGAGTTTGGAACAGTGTATCGTTGGGAGCAATCTGGAGAAATATCTGGAATGACAAGGGTACGTGGATTCACTCAAGATGATGCGCACCTATTCGTTACAGAAGACCAAATTGCTGATGAAGTTCTTGGCTGCATAGAACTGGTTGAAATCATATTCAAGGCACTTGGAATGAGCGATTATCGCGTTAGAGTTGGGTTGAGAGATCCAGATTCTACAAAGTATGTTGGAGAAAGCGAAAAGTGGGATTTGGCAGAAGACGCATGTAGAAAAGCAGCGAGCAGTCTTGACGTTAATTGGTCTGAAGAGCCTGGTGAAGCAGCATTCTACGGCCCGAAAATAGATTTCGTTGTCAAAGATGTAATTGGCCGAGAATGGCAATTAGGGACAGTACAAGTCGACTACAATCTTCCTGAACGTTTTGAATTGCAATACAAAGGAAGCGATGGAGAAATGCATCGCCCAGTAATGATTCATCGTGCTCCATTCGGCTCAATGGAACGGTTTTGTGGAGTTTTAATTGAACACTTTGCAGGTAAATTCCCGACTTGGCTAGCACCAACTCAGATTCACGTTCTAACCATTTCAGAGAAGCAGGTAGAATATGGCCGCAAGGTAACTACTAGGATGAAAGACGCAGGTATTAGGGTTGAACTTGATGATGGTGACGATACCATTGGAAAGAAAATCAGGATGCGAAGAAAATTCCAGCCAGCATATATGCTAATTTTAGGAGATGATGAAGTTGAAAATGAATCAGTCTCTATCCGTGCTAGAAACGGAGACCAAAGAGCTGGAGTAGATTTCGAAACATTCCTTTCTGAATTGATTGAAGAAATAGATTCGAAGAACCCTTCCCCTTCGTTAGTTCCTCCACAAACTGAATGAGGCTCTGTCATGGGAATAACACTTGTAAGTGAATTTGATACTATGGCTCTATTAGCCATATTTGTATCTGCATTACTTGCTTATCTATTCCAAGAATATTTGATTCCAAGAGGACTTTCAGGGCTTCAAGTCGCTTTTCCTACTGGTCCTAAAAGATACGAAGTTCATACTGTGACTTCAGATCGTTTTGAGGCTCGTGAATTACTGAAAGCGCCTGGTATGCGTAATGGATTGATGGTTTACATCATGGCTCTTACTGGTGCGTTATTGCTTGCAGTTGAGTGGTTATTCTATCAATTAGGGTTGGCAGAGGGAGTTCATATGCTATCATTAGCGATGGCTCTAGTTCTGATTATTTTCCCTGCAATGATTTCAACAGGAGTGTCAATGAGTACACAAATAATTACTCGTGTTGGAGGTAAGAGGGCCACTTTACAAGAAGCTAGCACTTTCAGAAATGGAGTGGGTGTTACAATCACTATTCTTTGGTTCACATCTTTGGTTATCATTTGGTACATCATGGGGATGGCAGAAATTGGTTTAGACCGTAAATTAGCGCTGATTGGTTGCTTAGCGTTCGCACCAGGATTCTTCGCATACGGTAGGGTAATGGGATCATCATGGACCGCCTTAGCAGAATCCAGTCGTTTGTTATCAAAAGGAAAACCTTCAGCATTTTATCCATATAAGCCAGGGGCAAGAAAACAATTCATCGCTACTTTGGTTCGACTTAACACTGCAGCAATGCCCTACATCGCGTTCAACACTTTTATCTCGCTTATTTTGCTAGCAGTAGACCCTTCAATGTTCGAGCATACGCAAAGAGTGTACGATTTACCAGAGTACAGGCCTCAGAACTCAATCATGGAAGAAGGTGGCATAATTGGTTTCTATGTTATCGAGTTATTTTCCAATATTTCTGAATCAGGAATAAGGGTGCCACTAGTGACTATAGTTCTGCTATTCTTGCTGATGAACGTTGCAATCGTCGGTTTCCTATTCGTATACGAGGTAGCGAGAATCCTATTCTTAGACGTTGCTGATGTTTCAGGTAAAGGAGGAATAAGGCTTGCAGATTCAAGGTTGTTGAGGAGTGAACGTTCACAACAAGCAAACGTATTGAATTTCTGTTTCACAGGATTTGCTGGGCAATCCATGTTGCTACTAGCATTAGCTATGTTGACATTTTGGGATTCACAGTATCTTCCTCAAGGTAGTGAGTGTGGTAGTTGGCAAGATTCAGTTTGTCAAGTCATGCGTAAAGATGCATTAGAAGAAATGACCTGGATGTTAGCGTCAGGAGGTCAGATCGTATTCCTCGGTATTTGGGTTCTATCTCGTAGAACTGGACAGAGACTGGAAGACATATCATTCGATGCTACAGCAAATGAGACTCGAATTCAACTAGAAGCAATTGAAGGAATGATATACCGTAAAGGAGAAGCATTCACAGATTTGATTGCCGCCGACGAATGGTCGAAGGCAATAGCTAAAATGGAATTATTATACGAAGATCATGGCGAAGAAAGTATCGAAGGACTATCCCTTGTTCGTCGTACTGAGGCAAGTATGGAGTTGTTGATGGGAATGGGTAGATGGGATCAGGCCGAGCAAGTCGGACTGTCATTCCTTGCATTGAGGGCAGGTAGGACCGCCGAGATAGCGAGAATGGTATTAGCGGCCGCCTCACTAGCTCAAAGAGACATTAATGAAGCACTACCGCGACTTAGTTATCTAGGCGAAGAAGATATTGAGGCTGCTAGATTAAAATGGATTACATGCATACTAGATCCTTCTCAAAAGCTTTCAAACAAAGCCCGAATGATGTTACGTCTCGACCCGATTACTAAGAGAAATATTGACCTCCTAGAGCGATACTCAGAAGGAGTTCCTGCTAGTGATATTCCTTGGAAATCCAATCCTGGTTCTAAATTACATATTTTAGGAGACATCGCTCGATATAGACTTTGGTCAAAATCAGACCAGGCTTTGGATAAACTTGAATCCTGGGCAAAAAAGAACGATGTGGACATGGATGCCTGGCCTCATGGACAAACAGCGAGGGCGCTTCTGTACCTCGACAGAGGTATGAAAGCCAGTGCGCTTAATATTGTTGAAAAAACTATGAAAATACACCCAAGACATCCTCATCTTAGAAGACTAGCAATCTATTTTGCTAGTGATGGTAAAATGGACATGCCTGAGTCAGAACAGACCGGTCTGATTTGGGCAGATACTATGGATGGAAATTGGCAATCTAACTGGGCCAGCTCTCACAACGTAGTTGCAGCCCCAGTTATCGATAATACTGCGATGAAGATGCACGCATGGAATGCGAACGCTTGGACGGCTCGTCAGGGAATGGAATCATCGTTGATTGGTGGAAAGAATGGCTGGAAGAAATTAGATTGGTCAAACACTCCTCTGGCTAATCACCTAATCATGACGGGACTAATAGCCACAGTAAGCGGTGTTCCAATCGATCTAGGTATGCCAGGGTGGATAAATCTCAAAGCCTGTAGAAAAGCCAAGTTACTTGATTTAGGTTCAAAGTAAATTGTCTACTAAGCCTTCAATATCCTGGGTTTTACCACAATACCTGCATCGCAGTTCAAGTGGGTCACGATTAGTTACTACCAATCTGTGCGGAAGTGGTTCTCGATGATTTGTAGTAATACAGTTAGTGAAGGTACACCTTGCTACATTCACAACTTCCTCAGTCAAGTTGATTTCCAACTTTTCTGCGACCGAGTAAGCGCGAATAATTGCTACAGATGCATCCGATGCAACGAGTGCTAACCTATCCAACTCGTTTTGCGTGAGTTCTCTGTCTTCGACTTTGATAATGTCTTTAGCACCCATTTTTTTTGAGGGGACATTCATCACAAGTGATACAGGGTTGGACATGTATCCTTCAATTCCTAGCATTTTCAGCACCGAAAGTGCTTCGCCTGCAGGAATGTGGTCGATTACAGTCCCGTTCTTGATTGCAGTGACTCTGCGCATATTTGCTTCTTGACTCATAGAACCCCTCCTGCAGCATTTACATCTTCGGGAACTGTAACATTCAGTAGCCTGCACATTAGCGCCATTCTAGCCACGACTCCATTGAATGCTTGCTCAAAGTAGCAAGCGTGTCTTGTCGAGTCCACAGATGGATGAATTTCGTTAACACGTGGCAATGGATGCATAATGATCATCTCTGCTTTGGCATCATCAAGGTCTCTAGCATGTAATTTGTAGGCTCCAGCAACCTTAGCGTATTCTTCCTCATCTGGGAATCTTTCTTTCTGAATTCGAGTCATGTAAATTACATCGGCTGCATTTATCTGACTAAGCAAGTCATCGGTTTCTACTACCTCTGCTCCATGTGCCTTTAGATCTGTAACAATTTCTTCTGGCATTTTTAGACTATCTGGTGATGCGAATGTCACATTGCATCCAAATCTTACAAGAGCGTGGGAAAGCGAATGAACGGTACGTCCATATCTCAAATCTCCGGCAAGAACAACATTCAATCCTTCAAGAGTTCCGTGTGCTTGTCGAATTGTGAATAAATCTAGCATTGTCTGGGTGGGGTGGTGGCCAGCGCCGTCTCCACCATTCATTATTGGCACTCTGGCACTGTCACATGCATATTGTGCAGCTCCTTGTCTTGGATGCCTCATGGCGATAATATCGGTATATCCGTCTACCATTTGTATTGTATCAAAGAGGGTTTCTCCTTTGACCACAGATGATGTTTTCACGTCTCCAAGGTTAACTACATTCCCTCCTAAACGCTTCATTGCAGTCTCAAAAGACATTCTTGTACGTGTAGATGGTTCAAAGAATAGGTTTCCTAAAATACGACCTTGTAACAGTGGGAGATACAACTCTCCACGTGCTACGGGAAGCAATTTTTCAGCGTCGTCGAGGATAGAAATAATCTCCTCATTTGTCAGGTCGTCCATGGTTATGAGTCCGGGCATAATGCTCCCCTTCCAAACGAGTTGTGCCTAAGCCGACCTTGAACATATGGGCGCGAAAATCCGTTTGCTTGATGTGCTATGAACGCCTCCTTTGGGTTATGCGCAGGGCATTATTGCTGATTATCCTCCTTCTGATACCTTCTGCGTGGGCCGATGAAGGCGAATCTTGGACAGTAGAGGTTGAAGATCCACTGGGCAATCCTATCTCGGGATGTGACATTACTCTTACAGAGCCGTGGACAGGCGCCGTACTATCCGAACCATCAGGCGCCATGTACCAACCCAGCGCAACATGTGACGGGTACGCTGTTATGTGGCATCCTCCTGTGGCATCGACCCAAACTACACTTGTACTCGATGCTTATCCGTTAATCGAAGACCTATTTACAGTGCAAGGCGCTCACACAATACAGGTTTTGGGCAGTACTTGGGAGACATCGGTTAGTAATGGTTCAGTAGATGCTCCAAACGGTATACCTGTGTTGGTTATCGGGGATGGTGGAAGTGCTGTAAGGACAGGCCAATCTAGCATAGTGATTCCAAATCAAACTACAACGTACAACTTGGATGGCAATTTTTCTGAAGATGTCACAATTTCAGCATTCCACACTGGGTCAGGTAAGTCGGTTAATTGGGCTAATAACAATTTGACAGTTGGAGAGTTTGGTGGGGGCTGGACTGCTAGGGTGATGGTAAATGGTATGCCTGTTGGGCAATCTATCTGGCCGCCTACAGTGGAATGGATCAATCAACAAATTAACGCTACTTCGGCGGTAGGAAATGCAAACCTCATCTTCGATTCAAGTTTACAACCCAATGAAAACATTACAGGAGCGTGGGCTGCAAGCCACGTCTTCAATACAGGATTGGGTCTCTCATTCATTCCAGGAGTTCAGGCCGGTATCGCTAGCCAAGTAGACCGCTTTTTGGAAGGAGATACGAACAACTTAGAGAATTTACTTGAGTCCATGGTGTATCATAATGGAAGGGAAGCTCTATGTTGCATTATTGATAATGATGCAGTAATGTTTGATGATTTCAGCATTGAATCGGAGATTGATCTTTCTAGCGGGGTTTGGGGTTGGAATGAGACAGGAAGTATCACTGCTTCACGCTCACAAATTAGTATGCTTAGATTAGAAGTTCCTTTCCAGAATGATTTGCGTCAGATTACTCCTCTGACGATTACTACAGATGGCGATTGGCAATATCTCTCAAGCCCCCTTGGCGAATGGATTGATGGCAGTACTGCTAATTTCACCCTGCATCGCAGTGAGTCCTCGGTTTCAGGTTACTACACCATCACCTTGGGCCCTAACTCTGCACCCGTTGTTTCATTAGAGGAAACGTATGCTTTGCCGTGGGACAACACCTCCTATGATTTTGAAGCAGTAATTTCTGATGCCCCGCTCTCCCTTCATGACTGTCAGTGGAATATATCGGGGCTTACTGATAGCCAGGGGGTGGATCTATCTTCATTCCCTGTAAACTCGATTATCCCTGTGTCGGTGACGTGTAGTGATGAAGGTGGGTTAATTGGTGCCTGGAATGATACATTTGTTCTTGATGGAGGTTCTCCTTGGATAAATGCCACTGATGATGTTCAAGAAATCCCTCCTGGGCTATTCGACTGGAATCTGATGGTTGGAGATGATCATGATCAGAACCTCAGGGTCTATTGGACAAGCAATAAGTCACAAGATTGGTGGTACACCGGGGACCACCTCCAAACTACATTCAGTGTAAATTCAAACCTCAATACCATCAATGATAATATCTCTGAGAGGCATAAACAACGTAATCCTGTAGAATACTGGTTAGCAGTGGAAGTTACAGATGATGTTGGCCATAGTACAGAAGGAAACTGGACGATAAAACTGTCAGATTCGAATGGGCCAGTAGTAATCCCATCAATCGAAAACTTCGATGATGGTGAATGGATACCAACGACTTCAATGATGAGGCCCGGCGATAAAATAAGACTTAATTTAACCCAATCTTTTGATGACCATAGTTCAATTGACAAAATTGATTTTTCAATTAGTCTATTAGGTCAAGAATATAACGATTTATCATGGTCTGAAGTCCAATATTGGGAGCTACCAGATTTGGATGTTGGAATGCACCAAATAAACGTCAAAGGATATGACGAAGCTGGTAATTTAGCGGGCGCTACATTTGGCGTAGCAATCGCTCCACCAATTGCTAGGAACCTTGAGATTGTGGAGATTAGTCCATCCTCTGCAGATATTGAACCCGGGGAAAATCAATTCTGGGTTACTGTGCAAAACAATGGTGCTAGTACCACCGACTTCATTCTGTGCAGCGGTGATGTTTGTGTGGAATCAGTAGTCGGCCCTTCCAGTTATTCTCAAACTACAACAACCATTGTTGCGATGAATGTTGACATGGATTGGTTCGAGACATTCTCTGTGGAATTGTCTTATCTTGATGACTCTAATAACACGGTCACAAAACAGTCGATCAGTGATTACGATTCAGGTGCTGGCATCGGTGGCCTGGAATTGTTATTGCTTGTTGGAGTACTTGTTGTTGCTATAGTCTGGCTAAGATCTCGAAATGAACCGAGATTCTGATATGCTCTATCGTGGTGGGGATGTTATGGATGGCTTCGTAGATATACAAGATGCCGTCAAGGCTGAAACCAAGAGCAGGGTCGAAAAAATCGAAAAACTTTCAAGTTTCTCTGCATTTTCCTTGTTGGCTACAGCGACATGGTTAGCATGGCCAGCTCTTCAATCATCGATGAACGGTGGCCCCTTGGTAACCGGACTTGGGTTTCCACTTATCATACTGGCTTGGGGTATTTTTGTACAAGAGTTAGGCGTAATGGATGATAAGAATCGCAGCCGAATCGGAGCGGCTGTAACTATTGGTTGGCTTCCTATCTCTATAATCGGTATCTCAAAACTTGGAGGTAGCATTTCTGAACTGGTGGGTATGTCTCTACTGTTGATTGTATCATTGTGTTTATTCAAGATTAGTAGAGTCATTTTGAGAGGCGACCTTGCAGTAATGAAGTTCAGAGCGCTTATGGGCATGCTAGGATTTGTATTGGGGGCATCACTGATGGCAACTGCCGATTTGTCAGAAACTTCCTCATACATTCAGATTGGTGTTTGTGGAGTCGGATTATTATTCGTCGTTCTAGATTGGTTTGGAAATGATGACCAGCGTGTTATGCGTAAGGAATTTGATACCAGGCTAAACGCTTTGGAAAACCGAGTTTTGATTCTCAAAAGTAATGGTTCAGCAGTAGATCAAGCAGCCAGTCTAGTAATGACTGCTAGAGAAGAAGGTCATAGAGACCCAAATTGGGGTATGCGTCTCCTCGACGAAGCAGATGAAGATATTGAGCGCTCACTTTCTCTTGCAGGTGATGTTGAAGCAATCAAGGAGGATTCACTCAACGCAGTAAATGCAGCCGAAGAAATCGCCCCCGTGGTCAAACGTCCACGAAAAGCTTGGGATATGGGTCAGAGGGAAGTAGAACTTGGTAGTCTACGTGAGGGTGAGGCTCTATTCCGTCAGGCAAAGAAGCGAGCACAAGAAGTGATTGAGTGGTGGGCTAAAGCCGAGGAAGCGATTAGAATCGGTTCAGCACTTCTTGCAAAATCACCTCATGCTCAAGCGAGTATGGAAGAACTTCTATCTGATGCTCGAAAGAAACTCTATTCTGAAAAACCACAGAAAGCATATGAATTTGCGATGGTAATTCCTGATCAACTCGCAGCATCTGATGATGCAATGGTTATCGCAGAGGACTCTGTAAAAGAGGCAGCACGACAACTCAAATCAGCTGATGGTATCAACAAGGAGATGCTTTCAGAGAGATTAGAGCGTGCAGAGGAATCCCTCGATTCAGGCAACCACTCGCAGGCTAAGGGCTTGTCAGATGGAATTGTTAGAGAGATTGTAGCAGAGAGGGAGGCTATGGACGATGTCAGGCGAGCCCTCAGGCAGAAGGTACATCTGATTTCACGTTGGTCAGAGAGGGAAGATGCATCTGACTGGGATAAGAGACTTGCAGAAATAGAATCATCTGTTGATTCTCTCGAATGGACTCATGCTGCAACTTTGCTTGAGAGGCTAACTAAGGATCTAGATTCGGAAGGTAAAGCAAGCGATGAGGCTAGTGAATTGTTAGACTTCGTAGTAGAGGAGTGGAATGGTCTTAGGAATCAGTGTGACGCCAGCAACATTGGAATCAAGGACGAAGATCGTAGGTCTACTGAGGAAGCAATAGCCTTGGCTACTGATGCTCTGAAAGCAGGGAGAATCGATGAATCCCTTGAGTCATTAGGACTGGCTGATGGATTCATGGAGAAGCTAAGGCGCAGAGTTTGATTACTGCATTTGTTTCTTCATTTCACATGCTTTACAGATACTGCCGCTACACATTTGCCCACATTCGGGACAACTTATCGGGCTCGTGGAGTTCAATCCTCCCCCTGCCTTTGCGTGCAACTTTTTCACATCGTCTGCCATACGTAGTAACCCGTGGCGTGTGCCTGGAACATCAGCTTCCATCATTGCAACCGTTTCACGGTGTCTAAATCGTAAAGCCCCTTCTCCGTGAGGGCATTCCTCATGATGAATTGGTAAATTACGGTGTATTGCGTACAGATGAATCTCTTGTTCTGGAACCCACCTAAGTGGTACAATTCGAGGTGCCATTCCTTTGATTGGAGTATTGGTATGTGGGGCCAATCTTAGCGTTCTTTCAAGATCGCCATTTTGCATATTCATCATGATTGTCTGGGCCATGTCGTCTAGGTTGTGACCTAATGCGATTACATCAGCCCCCACTCTTGATGCCAGGTGGTTAATTCCTTGACGACGGAATACTCCACAATAGGAGCATGGCGTTTTCTTTTCGTTTAAATCGACAATTTTACCAACCACTTCGTCCATTTCTTTGAACCCAAGTTCGGGGTAAGAGACAGTTTCGAATTGAACACCCAGGTCTTCGCACAACTTTCGTGCACATTCTAATGAGGGCGGCCTGTAACCTTCAATCCCTTCATCAACGCAACCTCCTACAATAGTTACATCCCGTCTTTTTCCAAGGTTCTCATGAATTCTTTCAAGGAGTACAGCGGAATCTTTCCCTCCGGATATCGCTACTAGGATTGTAAGGTGTTCTCCTTTAGGAATCACTAATTGTTCTCTAATCGCCTTGGAAACCTTCTTTCTGACACTCTCTGCAAGATGTGATCCACACATCATTCTGCCCGAGTAAACCTGGTGGTGAATCGCCGGATTGCGACACTTGTCGCAACTAGGGATGTCAAACAGGCCGGCCATGGTCGTTCCAAGAGGTACTTGGCTTGATGTCGCCGGTCTGAAAAACCAATTGAAAAATTGAATTTGCAATTGAAATAAGCAGAATAAATATTCCCGCTATCAAAAAACTAGTTGGCAAAATCAAACAACCCCACAAACCGCCCTACGGGCGCTGTGGAAAGCCAAACTTCTTGAAGCCGGTTTCAACCTGAACCCACTTGAGCGCGCATGATGCAACGCATTCTGGCCGGTTTTTCCGCTCTACCTGGAGCAGACCAAGCATACATCATTTCTCGAAGAGATGGTTTGGTTGCTGCAGTTGGTAAGAAGGGCCGTACGCCAATGGTTGAACAAGCCACCCAACTGGTCCAAGCTCTGGAGAGACTTGGAAAAAGTAAGGCCGTCGGTAGAGGGTTAGAACTTTGGTCTGAAGGAGAAGGAACTATGCTACTCACTCGATTGAGTGAAGATGCAAGCCTTGTCGTTTCAGGCAAGAAAGGTGGTAGAGTAGCCAGGTGGAGACACGCCATTGAATGTGATGTAGATATGCTAAACTCAGTGATTAGGTGATGGACATGTTCGATCTGCCATATGGGATACCAATTAATGATGAAATCGATGTTAGTGATGGGGCGATACTGCCGTTTGAAAACGGATGTGTAACAACCTATCTTGGACGTAGGTCTACTGCAAGCGGCCACCGTATTGTTCGTGCAGGCCGGGTTGTTGGATGGATTGCTGAACCTAGTAAAGGTAAGCAACTTCTTTGTGGAATTGCAGCCAAAGCAAGACTTGAGGAATTGGAAGATGACCCTCACAAATTAGTCGCAAAAGCTTGGACTCAATCTGCACTAGGCTCGGTAGCCGAAATCGTCCCTGAAGCATTCGAGCACTCTGCTGATATGAGAGGCCTATTAGGTGCTGGAGATTCCCTAGATAGATTACTATCCCGTGATTTATCTGCGGTTTTAATTAATCTCGTACAAAGACCTGAAGTCAGAGGTGGCATTGCAGTTGATTCTGGAATGTTGATTGATGATGCAGGTGATTTACCTTCTAGTGCTGACAAACTTGCAGCACAAGTTGGCGAAACATTAGCAGGAAGAAAAGCAATGGCGAGTGATTTAGGGCTCGAAGGTTCTGGTCATTGGACTTTGCATACTGGAGATGGCTCGTTATTATTGGCTGAAGCCGGAGATGTTGCTCTGGCAATATGGACAGAAGCAGATGTTGACCATGGTCGCCTGATTAGTCAAATTGCAGCATTGATGGATGGCCAAGTCGATGCTATGGGCTCCAAGGGAGAATCACTGTCAGACGGACATATTGTTCGAGAAGGACGTGGTGGTACAGATGCAATAATTTCAATGCTCTCAACTGCGGTTGAGGAAGGTTTGACAGGACACCTCTCTGCAGGGAAGTCATCCAAAGCCATCAGAGTCGCATTGGTCAAAGGAGTGCCTGTCGCAATGCAAGCGCCTGGCAACAACAAGTTGATCGACGCTATGAGTTCAATGACAGAATCAAGAAGGGTATTAGCACTTCATAGGCTTCCAGTCGGAACTATTCTTGGCTCAGAATCAGGAAATGTACCTGATTTCTCACTATCTGGTTTCTGCAGTGAATTGTCAACAAATCGTACGAGGTCTGAATCTCGTCAAGGATTGATTATGCAGACAATGAACCAACTCTATGGATTCGAGATAGGCCTACTACGATTACGTAAAGAAAGAACACGTTTCGAATTTTCAATATCTGTGGCAACTCCATCTCAAGGACTAGCAGTGGTAGATACATCAACTGGTATCGATGATGGTCTAAGAAGGAAATTAGAGAAATCTGAACTACATCTATCTCAAGCAAATCAAGAGATTGCTTCTCTGAAAGTCTCTTTAAATTCTTCACAGAAATCAGAAAACGCTGCTAAAGTAAATGCAAATGAAGCGAATAGGCATACTTCAGACATCCAAGAGAAAATAGCTTCTTACAATCGAACAATCGACCAATTGCAACTTGATTTGTCTGCAGCTCAAGCGAGTGCAGAGAACTCTGAAGCCCGCAGCGACAGACTATCAAAGAGAATTAACGAATTAGAACATCAACTGAGTGAGAGAGCAGTAGAGTTAGCAAAAATCCTCGGAGATTCTAGAGCAAGTTCTGAATTATCATCGAAGATTGAAGAGATGGCGAGTAAGGAGGCCGCATTATCGAGTGATATCGATTCCCATTCGTCTACTCTTTCCAGTATTCGTTCAAGAATTGATGATGACCAACGTAGACAACGTATGATCGAAGAACAAGTTGAAGCTACAAGGGATAGACACCGGAGGGCTCAGGGTGAATTATCTGAATTAGAATCGAAGATTAATGACTCACAACTATCACTAAGACAAATCGAAGCGGAGTCTAGAGTTGCTAGAGATAGAACTCAAGAGGATAGAGTGAGACTTACAGAACAAGAGAATCGTGCAGGTATGATACAGTCAGAGATGCGCGAACTAATGGATGAGAGGCGCCAGGTCTTGACAGAATTAGGAAACCTTGGTGCTAGAAGGGGACAGGCAGAAGCAGAATTGTCAACTCTACTAGATCAGGCCGAGGCACTTGCAATCGCCCATGAAGAAGCATTGTCCGACATCAAGGAAGCCGAGATTCTACGTGCTAAGCTGTCAGAAGAGCCACTAGCACAAGCACTACTGGAAGATGGTGCTCAATTCGATGGATTAGGTCCTGTACTAGAACGACTAGAACACGCTCGGCACCTTGGATATTCAGTATCCTTGTTGGATCGTGCTGTGGAAAGAGCATTGCAGGTAATTCAGGGGTGCGTAGATCATGTAGCAACAACTCCTAGACACTTACTTTCTACAGAAGTAATGTCTCTTCTCGAAAGACAAGTTCCAGAAACAGCAGGTGCTGTAAGAGGGTTGGCTAGATGGTCGGTACAACAAAGGCTCGAACACCAACTTGGTGAGACTGTTACAAATTTGGTTTTGGATTTAGAAAACCTACTGGAAGATTATGATCGCTCAGTTACAATGCTACGTAGAATCAGGAACGTTTTGGAACAACTGGAAAAACTCGGCGCTCCATCGGGCCAGGTCCAGGCACTAATGCAAAACACTAGAAGACCTGAATCATTACCTGTCTTAGCAAGAGAAACTAGGACATTGATTCAGAAGGCACTAGATGATATCCACCTTGAATCAGACATGCGAGATGCAGGTTCTGCAGTGAAGTTGGAAGGAACCACAAGTGCACTTGAAGAACTTCTTACCCAACTTGACGCTAGTGGCTTTGTAAATGGTGAAGTCAAGGGTGCTTTATGGGATTTCAAGCGAGATGGGTTACTTCCATTTGAGCGAGCTTCAGTGCCTGCGGGAGAAAGAGAACCAATCAACGAAAGCGCTCTTGAACAGATGAAGGGCGAATTAATCGATGAGGAAGTGGCTGTAGCAGTCGAAGTCAGCGAAGTTACAGAGGAATGGGAAGAACTGTCCACTCCAGTGGATGAAGAAGTCAAGGAATCAACTGCAGCTGTAATACCACAGTCAATTAACGACGAAAGGGCTAGTTTGGAAGAAGAACTAGCACGTCTTGATGCTAGGTGGGCTCGAAGAACAGACCCTGTCGAAGAAGTCCAGAAATCAGATTCGGCATTGGATGATCTGGAAGATTCCTTAGATGGAATTGATCTGTGAGGCGATATCATGGGTTCGGTCTATCCGTTATGGATTGAGAAAATTGTATTTCTTGGATTGATAGTGGTTAGCATCTATATCGGCATAATGCTCCAAGATTACATCTCTGGCGCAGCTTTGTGGGCCACTAGGCTGTGCTTATTGCCGATAATGATCTTAGTATCCATTGAAGGGATTGGCAGAATCGTCCAATCGATATACACGAGATAATCATTCACGGGTTGCGAATGAAGATTCGATAAGACCCCAGAATCTTTGCCAAGGCACGATATATCTGAGTAGAGCCATTATTCCTAGGAATAGCAATGCTGAAATTACCAGTCCATAAGTTAGCGTAAGTTCAATTGATTCACCAACTTGAGCAGCCCACTGTGAGCCTGTAATGCCGCTAACCCAGTCTAGTAATATGGAGTGGAAACCTAATGCAATGGTAGTTGCAACAACTGTTAGTGATAAGAAAATTGCAGTATGCCTGAGGTGGCCATTCAACAGGTTGTCCATCTGAGCAACATATTCTGGGTCTCTCTTACAGGAGTCAGGGAGCCTGTATGCATACTCTAATTGTCTGATTACACCGAATGCAGACTCTTGGAATACCATCATGAGACAAGCGATTAGAATCAATGATAATTGTTCAGCAGTAACCAATCCGAAGACGGTTGGTTCTGAGACGATGATCTCTAGCGTAGTCAATTGTGACCCGTAACTGCCTAACTGAGAACGAATTAATGGGAATGTGAGTATAGCGTGAACTCCAAGGAAAAGTAGTGTGAAGCCAATAGACCAGGCTACACCGCGACGAGAAAGACCCCATATTCCCTTGGTACCAGTAATAATCGGTAGCAGGTAGAATGTAAGAATAACCAATGATAGCATCATCAGTAATGGCCACTCGAGAAGCCTGAGTACATCATCAGCAGGAGCACTCCAGCCATCACTAATCAATTGCCAAGCGTATCCGAAAACGAATCTTCCAGCTAGAAGCAAAATCATTGTTATAATGAATCCAAGTCTTACTCTTTGCTGGAATTTTGGAGTCTGGAAAGCTAGTAGTGCCATTGAACCGCCTAGTCCTAATCCTAATCCCATCGGAACGTAGAATCTAGCAAGTCCTTCGCTTCCTCCACCTGTAAGCCAATCTGCTAAGGGTAGTTCAGTTCCTAAACCTGATTCTAATGTGTCGAACAGTAATGTGTGATCGATACTGCCTACAACATATGTTGAAACAACTTCCAGGTACATCCAGACTAGAGAAACTGTTGCTAGGACTTGGAGGGTGACAATCTGCCACTGTACTCGTAACTGGCGTAAGTGAAGAGAACGTGCACCTTCGCCTTGTGGAGTTACTTCGCCAGCCATTTTCTCACCTCAATATCCTCTGACCTGCAGTAATGCTTGCGATAGGTCCATGTCTGGCATCCAATCAATCACTTGGCTGCCAAACCCTGCCAACGATGTAAGTCTGTTTTGTCTTTCTAACTTGAGAACTTCGTATGACATTCTTGGAATACGACTCACTAGTCTTTCGAAATCAATACTTGAAGGTGAAAGGACAGTAACTTCGTGTCCTCTTCCTACTAGGTCTCTAACTGCGGATGGGACAGTTCCGTCACCCTCACAAGATGATATGACGAATACTGGGCTTCCTCGACTAAATCTAGCCGCTAGGCTGTTCGTTACTGCCTGTAATGGCATAGTGCCTCTAGGCGCTACGCCTGCAAGAGATGATAGAATCTTGAAGTACTGCTTGTCGCCAGTATCTGGTGGTAAGAATGACAATTTCTCATCGTATATTGTCAACGATACAGAATCACGCCGTTTAATGAAGAAAGAAGCAAGGCTAGCAGCAGCAACGGTTCCCATTTCTAGTGGGTTCTTCAGCACAGTTCCAATCCTTGCGATGTCTCTACTGTCGAGAATAATGTAGAGGTCAGTGACCGCATCTCTACACTTTTCGTTAATCATAAGGTCTCCAGTTCTAGCAAATGCTTTCCAGTTGATATTCTTGAACGGATCACCTGGGACGTATTCTCTGAGTGAGTAGAATTCAGTACCTGGTCCCGGGGTTCGAAGAGTTGTAGCTCCGGTATACATCTTTGCAGTTCTAGAACGGATGAATGCTTCTTCCACGTCTCTGATTTGAGGGAAGATGATGATGTCAGAATGGTGGTCGACATACATTTCATCGATTGATAAATTGAATGTGTTACGATATCTCAAAGACACCGGTCCGACCGAGTAGTGGCCACGTAGAGGGCAGCGTAGAACATAGCGAATCCTAGCACTTTCTCCAGGTTTCAGGTTTAGTCTCATTTGGTTTAGCCCACTTCGTAACTTCATTTCGTGAGGCACGTTATCGTACACTTCTAATTGCTGAGTTTTGCGTCTGCTTCTGTTAGTGACCAATAGTTCCACGTACAGATCATCGCCTTTGTACAAGTTATCCGCCGATAGAGTTCTTTGAACCTCTACATCACCGTGTCCACTTACCCAGGAATTAACTACGATAAATGCGATGAAAGCAAGACCCAAAATCATCATCTGATGATTAGAAATCATCATTCCGATTAGAATCAGAGCGATTCCTCCGGTGAATGTAAATGCTGCTTTACGTGTCCACATCATATCCACCTCATGTCCTACCCCAGACCTTAATTCGCTTTACAATTGCTACAGTCTGTTCTAATGAATAATTCTTATTTTCAAACACGAATTTGACCAAAACAGGGTCGTCAATCATACCCTGTAATTCTCTCGCTGGAAGCGAATCAAACTCTTCTCTCGTCAATCCGTTTTGATTCCGCACCTTAGACAGGAATACTTGTTTGATCTTGTTTGATTTAGCGTAGTAAGTGTATCTGTTTGCGTCTCCAAAACCATAGTAGATGATACTGAAAACGTGTCGCCAAGGTTCAGGGTCTTTCTTTTTCAGTAATACACCTTCAAACGCAATAAATAGAATCAGGAACAGTAGGAGCATTGCTAGGCCTTCTCCTGTAAAGTAGACCAATAGGAAGTAAACAGTATTGTAAGATTCTGATGCAATACTAGGTTGAATGTGTCTGCTTTCATCAAAGATTACCATCGCGTTAGGTGCGACACCGGGGACCTCATCGGTCTCCCCAGTAGCCGTAGGGTCTACGAGAGAATCTGCAATGTAGTCTAACGCCCACTTACGGTTATCGTTTCTTGGGATTGGTTTGTCAGCTTTTCCATATTCTCCGTCATTATATGCTTCATAGTCATACAATGCATTGGTCAATGTAGATCCATCTGCGATGAATGTAATTCTGCCTCCATTGACGAAATTACAGTCTTGTGAAATACAAACTTCGATTGATAGATTGAATTGTCCAAATAAATCTGGACTGGTTGATGATTGCTCTTCTCCTGTATCAATTCTACCATCGCCGTTCACATCTACAGTTGCTTCAGCAGAGGTAAGGGCTCTAATTTGAGTTGCACCCATGCCGGTTTTGGCATTTTTGATTAAATCAATTCCAGTGATGTTGTTCAGAAGAACCTGATACGAGGCGTTGTACTGTATTTCTCCATCTTTCCAATGTTGCTCACAAACTCCAGCATCGTTCTTGGACATTGTTCGGCCGTCGTATACTTCACAGATGTGAGCTCCACCATCACGGATAGACCATCTACTGTGATTTTCAACAGTGGTCAAGTCAATAGAGGTTCCATCCATTCCACAAGGTGATTCTTGGACGCACATCCAGACAAAGTTGTAATCCAATTCAGTTACATATACGGTGTCATACAACTGCGTTCCCTTGAATCTAACTCCAAATGCTTCTGCGATAGATGATGAATAACCAAAGTCATCCATTACCAGAACATCTCCTCCTGCGAATACGAATTCTTTGATTGCATCCACTTCAGCAGGAGAATAACCGTCTTCGGTTGCGAATGTTAGAAAACCATCAGAAGAGAATTGAGGTAGTGATATAGTATCTCTTTCAACACCTGCAATGATGAATGTTGTATTGCCCGGGTCTTCAATATCTGCGAGTAGTAATGGAGATGAAACTAGGGATTTCGTTTCGATTCCCATGTCGTTGATATCAAGGCGGAATGCGGACATATCGTCCCAATCATCTCCGTAAGCAGATTGCCCATCTTCGTTACCGATATTGATAATCTGTGACACAACAGTAGAGAGTAGCATTAGAAGCACGAACCAAAACGCCAACTGAAGAACAAGTCTTCTTCTGTTAAAGCGCGGTTTTTCGTCCATTCATTCACCTCTGGTACAAGATACAGACAACCGACGCTATCGTATGGGTTTAGAAGGTTGCGTTCAGATGATAATTAGTTGCTCATCGCTTAAGCATGATACGGGATGCGATTTGTGCTATTTCTTGGGCTGGAACTTGGCAAAATCCACCATCGGTTGGCCAAGGCAATTTTGTAACATCTATTTCTGCCACGACTTCCACTAATATCTCGGTTACTTCACCGCTTCTAGGGTCGATCACAATATCTGAAAGGTGACCGAACAGTTCGCCATTAGCATCTACGACAGCACGTCTTAGATACTCACTGCTGAAACTAGACATACGGCTCACCCTTGCTGTGATGCAATAACCTTAGTCACTTGAATCAACCGGCGAATCAGCGTAATTACATCGATTCCATGCCGAATCCAGTATCACGCGAGCGCTTGATGTTGGATAAGCCAGAAGTCAGACGTTCTTCCATCTTCGAATAATATTCTAGCATCTCAGGAGTTACTGTTGGTCGAACTCTAGTGATTGCATCTTCGAAGTGGCCTTTGGTCACTTTCTTCTTACCGGCTCTCATAGCAATTAGCGCAGCTTCTCGGCATACTGCTTCGATATCTGCTCCAGTGAAGCCTTCCATTCCACCAAGAATATCTTTCATTGAGAAAGAGGATAATGGCATACCTTTGGCGTGGATTTGCATGATTGCATCTCTCGCACCCTTGTCTGGCGGAGGTACGTGGAGTACCCTTTCGAACCTACCACTTCGCAATAGAGCAGGGTCAATCATTTCAGGGCGGTTGGTTGCGGCGACAATAATGACGCCGTCCAAACTTTCAACACCGTCCATGCTCGCTAGCAACTGATTAACAACCCGGTTAGAAACATCTGAACCACCACTTTGTGAATTGGATGAACGCATTCCAGCAATTGACTCGAATTCATCTAAGAAGATGATAGACGGAGCGGACTGTTTAGCCTTCTTGAAAATTTCACGAATTGCCTTTTCCGATTCTCCGACCCATTTCGATATCATTTCAGGGCCTTTAATTGATATGAAATTGGCCTTTGCTTCATTGGCAATAGCTTTCGCAAGTAGCGTCTTTCCAGTACCAGGTGCTCCGAATAATACGATTCCTCGAGGCGGCTTAATTCCAAAGTGCTCGAATAACTCTGGTTTGGTTAAAGGCCATTCTACACTTTCTTTCAGTCGGTCCTTGATTTCAGTTAGACCACCGACGCTTTCCCATGAAACATCAGGGATTTCGACGTAAATCTCTCTTAGAGCGCTTGGTTCAATCTCTCTGATGGCGACACGGAAGTCATCCATTCTGACTTCCATCTTTTCTAGAACTTCAGGAGGTATTGTGTCTTCTTCTAGATCGATTTCTGGAAGGTAACGGCGTAGTGCCTTCATTGCAGTTTCACGGACGAGTGCTGCCAAATCTGCTCCTACGAATCCATATGAGTTTTCAAGGACCCAATCTACATCGAAGTCGTCAGCAATAGGCATCTGTCTTGTGTGGACGTCAAGGATTTCTTTTCGTCCATCTCTGTCAGGAACTCCAATCTCGATTTCTCTATCGAATCTTCCAGGTCGCCTGAGTGCAGGATCCATTGCATCTCTGCGATTTGTAGCGCCGATTACGATCACGTTATCTCTGCCTTGCATCCCATCCATAAGAGTAAGCATCTGTGCGACAACTCGCCTTTCTACTTCACCACTTACGTCTTCACGCTTAGGACAAATCGAGTCTATTTCGTCTACGAAAACAATCGCTGGTGCGTTGTTTGCAGCCTCGTCGAAAATCTCACGTAGTTGCTTTTCAGATTCTCCATAATATTTGGAAATGATTTCTGGGCCGTTGATGACTGTAAAGTGAGCGTTAGTTTCAGTTGCTACTGCCTTTGCGATCATCGTTTTACCAGTTCCTGGAGGTCCGTGTAACAGTACTCCCTTAGGAGGATCAATTCCCAACCTTCTGAATAATTCAGGATGTTTGAGAGGTAGTTCAATCATTTCTCTAACCTTCAAGAGTTGTGAACCAATGCCTCCGATATCTTCGTAGGTTATTCCTTGCGACTGGCCAACATCTTCGTCGTCAATCGCTTCGTCCTTGATGACTATGTCTGTATCGGAATTGACTTGTACGATTCCTTTAGGAGTGGTCTGGAGTACTGCGAAAGGCAGGGCTTCTGCAAATAGTGTCATTCCTGGAATGAATATACGGTCTCCTGCAACTACAGGTCTCTTATTCAATCCTCGGCGTGCGAATCCTTCAATTCCGGGTCCGAACTTCACTTTCTGCTTGTTGGCCATTACAGGTGATAGAACTAGTTTGGTACAAATTTTAGCATCAACCTTGGAAACAGTAACTTTGTCTCCGAGACTTACACCAGCATTTTTCCTGATGATACCGTCGACTCGTATGATGTCCATTTTTGCATCTTCCGGGCGGCTTCTCCAATAGATGGCGGCTGTAGAGCGGTTGTCACCTTTGATCTCAATAATATCCCCAGGTTTCAAGTCCAAACCATTCTCGCCGCTTATGCGAGCACGGCCGTGACCCACATCACTTGGTATAGCCTTTGAAACCTTCAACGAAATCGATTCACTATCCTTTTCAGACATGGATTACCCCTCCGGATAGTACATCTTAGTGCTCGATATACTTAACTTCACGCATCCAACCACAAGCGGTGGATTCATGTTCTTAATGCCGAACGGACGGCCATGACGCACGTTTTGGAGACCGGCCTCGAATTTCTTGAAAGCAGTAACCCTGATGACCTTCCAAAGGTTAGAGGATACAATATCATCAACGGACAATTAACCTCTTCTTCAGATGGAGCAACATTCACTAGCCGTAACCCGGCAGTTTTAGTTGATGAATTAGGAGAGTTCCCTCTATCGACTAGGGATGACATTCATTCAGCAATCGCAGCAGCTCGTGCTGCTCTAGATGGCTGGGCTGCAACTCCTGCTCCTACTCGTGGACAAATAATTGGTAACATGGGCCGTTTGCTCATGGAACACAAAGATGCAATTGTCGCATTAGAGACTCGTGAAATTGGCAAGACACTGAAAGAGGCTGCTGGAAGTGTTCAGGAAGCAATTGACACATGTTTGTTCTTCCAATCTGAAGGAAGGCGCCTTTACGGTCAGACTGTTAATTCAGAATTGCCTGACAAAGAATTGTTCACATACCGCAGACCACTTGGAGTCTGTGGAATAATAAATGCATGTAACTTCCCTGCAGCAGTTCCATTTTGGAAGATGATTCCAGCACTGATTTGTGGAAACACATGTGTTTGGAAGAGCCCTCAAGATGCGCCTCTCTTGTCCTTTGCTTTAGCACGCATTATGCACCAAGCAGGATTACCAAACGGTGTTGTAAACTTGGTCCATGGAAAGGGTAGTGGAGCAGGCCAATACATAGTCGATGCAGTCGATGAAGGATTGATCAACAAAATCTCCTTCACAGGCAGTACAGAAGTTGGTAAGGCGATCGGTGAAGTCTGTGGTAGAAACCTTGTATCTTGCAGTCTAGAACTTGGTGGAAAGAACCCTCTGGTTGTTATGCCATCTGCGGATATTGATAACGCCGTAGAAGGCGCTTATTGGGGTGGATTTGGAACAGCAGGGCAGCGTTGTACAAGTCTTGGAAATCTGATTATCCATGAGGATATTTATGACGAATTCATGGAGAAGTTAATGATCAAAGTAAAGAACACCAGGATTGGAGATTCATTGAAACACGACGGAGTTCTTTATGGGCCAATGTTGTCGGAAAAATACGCTAAGGATTTCCTCAAAGGAATCGAGATGGTGGAAGCAGATGGAGCAACTAAGCTATGGGGCAAGGGAAGAATTGCAACCGGAAATACTCCGGACAATTTCCTTGGAACTCCAGAGGACGGAGTTTACATGTGGCCCCACGTTTATGCAGATGTTACAGAAGACATGAATTGCTTCCACGAAGAAGTGTTTGGACCAGCGATTACAGTTGTCAAGGCTAAGGACTTCGATCATGCACTACATCTAGCAAACGCTTCTCCATACGGATTATCCAGTGCGATTTACACTAACGACCGCCTTGAAGCATACCGCTACAAGGTCGGAATCAAGGCAGGAATGACCGGAATTAACAACTCGACTACTGGTGCAGAAGCGCATCTTCCATTCGGTGGAGTCAAGGGTAGCGGAAATGGAACTAGAGAATCTGGTATTTGGGTCATTGAAGCATACTCCTATTGGCACGCTGTGAATGACGAATTGTCTGGTAAATTGCAACTGGCTCAGATGGACGTTGATGAAATCGAGATGGTTGAAGCTGAAGTGGACTACACTTCACTTGCATGAACAACAGCCGAACAGGTCAAAGACTCCTGCACGACTGGCCGACATTATCCGCCCCCTATGGGGGCGTGGTTGGTGTACTTAATGGGCGACGGAATCAAACTTCCAATGCTTAACGGCATGGGACGAACCGATAGAATCGACAATTGGTGGGCACAACCAGTTGTTATGGCTACAGGACTTACAATCGCTATGATTTGGACGTTCTGGCGAGTGATATTTTTCTCAGAGCATATCGATTACCACATCGACGGTGCTCATGTGATTTCACCAATGTTCTCTCCAAATGTGTTGGAATGGGAGATGTTCTCTGGATGGGACCACCCTTCCTGGGTTAACGCAGCAGTCCTAATTCTATGGATACCGTTCTCCTTCAGAGGCACATGCTACTACATGCGTCGAGTTTACTACCGAACTTTCTTCGCAAGCCCTGTCGCTTGCTGGGTAGATGAACCCGAAATCAACAAAAAGATCGGGTACAAGGGTGAAAAGAGACTCTTCATCGTCAACAATTTACATCGCTATTTCCTATACATGGTTATTCCAATTCTACTAATCAAATGGTGGGATATCACTCACACTATGGCGTTTAACAACGATGGCTATGGAATTTCTGGCGGAACGATAATTCTCACAGTGGAAGCAGTTTGTCTAACAATGTATGTTACTTCGTGCCATGCACTAAGGCACCTCGCTGGTGGAGTTCTCGACCGCTGGGTCAATGGAATCTCTAAACTCAGAGGAGCAATATTCTCCAAGATTAGCATTATCAACCGCAGTCATGGATTTTGGTTCTGGGTCTCTCTGGTCTTCGTATTCGTTGGAGATGCTTGGACAATTGCAGTGTCTAAAGGTATGATTAATGATTTCAGCCTTATTCTAATCGGAGGTGCTTGAAATGACTGAGGAATATACATCTCACGAGTATGACGTTGTGGTAATTGGAGCCGGAGGTGCTGGATTACGTGCAGCCATTGAAGCGGCAAGAAGTGGTGCGAAGACAGCAATCATCACCAAGTCATTATTGGGCAAAGCCCACACTGTAATGGCAGAAGGCGGATGTGCTGCTGCTTTGCAAAATGCAGATCCTAGGGATGGATGGAAAGTACATTTCCACGACACCATGAAGGGCAGTAAATGGCTTGCAAACTGGCGAATGGCAGAATTCCATGCAAAAGAAGCTCCAGATCGTGTTCGAGAGTTAGAGCAATGGGGAGCGGTATTCGACAGAACCGACAAGAATCTGATCAACCAGCGCAACTTCGGTGGTCACACATTCCCTCGTCTGGCTCACGTTGGAGACGCAACAGGACTCGAATTAATTCGTACTTTGCAGGAAAGAGGAATCCATGAAGGAATCGACATGTTCACTGAAGTGACAGTACGTCATCTTCTCAAAGAAGGCGATAGAGTCACTGGTTGTGTTGCTTACACCAGAGTTGACGGTGAATTCCATGCCTTCTCAGCAAAATCAGTAGTACTAGCTACTGGCGGAATTACTCGTTGTTGGTCAGTCTGTTCAGGTTCCTGGGAATATACGGGAGACGGACATGCTCTAGCCCTTTGGGCTGGCGCTGAACTACGAGATATGGAGTTCGTACAATTCCACCCTACTGGAATGGTTTGGCCTCCATCTGTTAGAGGAATCCTCGTGACAGAAGGTGTTCGTGGCGAGGGTGGAAGATTAACTAACTCGAAAGGAGACCGTTTCATGTTCGATTATGTTCCTGAAATGTTCGCAGGTGACCATGCAGATTCCGTTGAAGAATCCGATCAGTGGGTTGAGGAAGTCGTATCCGGTAAACTTGCTACGGTTCGCAGACCTCCAGAGTTACTAACTCGTGACGTAGTTGCTAAAGCAATTAACAGTGAAGTGAAAGCAGGTAGAGGAAGTCCTCACGGTGGAGCATTCCTAGATATTTCACACAGAGGTAAGGAAGCAATCCTTGCAAAGTTGCCTTCGATGCATCACCAATTCAAGGAATTGGCTGGCGTTGATATCTCAGAAGAGCCTATGGAAGTAGGTCCAACTGCTCACTACGTAATGGGTGGGGTTGTTGTGAATGCTGAAACTCAGGAAACAACAGTTTCAGGCTTATTCGCTTGTGGAGAAGTTGCGAGTGGACTGCATGGCGCTAACAGACTAGGAGGAAACTCCTTGTCCGATCTTATCGTATTCGGTAAGAGAGCAGGAGAACATGCTGCTAAGCGTTCTACAGACCTTGCTCAACCTGGAATCGATAAATCACAAGTTCAGGCAGCAATCAAAGAAATGGTTGCTCCATTAGAAAGAGGCGAAGGAGAAAATCCAGGTCTTATCTACGACGAAATGCGTGATATGATGCAAGAAAAGGTAGGAATCATTCGAGTAAAGGATGAACTAGAACAAGCATTGGCTGACCTGAAACAATTCTCGAAGAGAGAACAGAGTTGTTTCCCAGGTTCAAGCCGTAAGTACAATTCAGGATGGCACCAAGCCCTCGACCTCAAGAATATGGTCGACATTTCGACAGTTGCTGCATTAGCGGCTCTTACAAGAGAAGAGAGCCGTGGTGGACACACCAGAGATGATTTCCCGGGTCATGAAGATGAATACTGGGGCAACAACCTGAACATATGTTGGATGGAAGATGGTGAAATCAAGATACGCCAAGAACCAATTGAAGAAATGAGAGATGATCTCAAAGACGCAATTAACGAAGTCAAGGCAATGATTGCTGAAAGAGCAGCAGAACAGGGAGGTGAAAACTGATGTCACTCAAGGGTAAGAATCAGAAATTCAAGGTACTTCGTGGAGAAGGCGATGATGCAGAATTAGAGGAGTACGACCTTGAGTTGGACGAAGGAATGGTTGTCCTGGATTGTATGCACCGCATTCAATACGAACAGGAACCTGACCTCGGAGTTCGCTGGAACTGTAAGGCTGGTAAGTGTGGTTCATGCAGTGCTGAAATCAACGGGCGCCCTCGTTTAATGTGTATGACTAGAATGTCGGATGTTGTTGCTGAAACCCCCGAAGGACAACCAATTGAAGTCCGTCCTATGAAGGCGTTCCCGCACATCAAAGATCTAGTTACAGATGTTTCTTGGAATTATGAAGTTGCTCAGAGGATTAAGCCAATCAAAGGACCTGATGAGAAAGACTGGGAATTTAATCAGCAAGAAGCTCACAGAGTTCAACAATTCAGAGAGTGTATCGAATGTTTCCTTTGTGTGAACACTTGTCACGTATTAAGAGACCACCAATTATTCGATGACTTCGCTGGTCCAAGGAATTTGGTCAGGCTCGCTCAGTATGAAATGCACCCTCTCGACGAAGAAGACCGTATTCCTGAAATCAAGAAGGAGTTCGGAATAGAATATTGTAACATTACAAGGTGCTGTACTGAAGTATGTCCAGCAGGAATTCAAATTACTGATGATGCAATCATACAGTTGAAAGAAAGAGTTGTGGACAGATACTACGACCCACTTCAGAGGATTTGGAGAAAAATCACAGGAAAGAAAGTTCGAATGTGAACTCAAATTTTTTGGGATTACTATGTCGGAACTAGAAGTTACATCAGTCAATCCCCTCGTTGGTAAGAGAGGCAGGGTCGCCAAGTTTTTCAAACCTGGAAACGACCTACTAGGGTACATATTGGTATTACTATCCACAATTCTTTGGTTTGAAGGAAACAATTTGCGTTCGTTCAATATTTTGTTAGTGATAATCTCGATATTTTGGCTTGCAGTGAATCTGCTTGCTAAGACGAAACTATTCGGTAAAAAAGAATCTGATTTTACAAAACCCAGTCTCAAAAGAAAATTCAAACTACTGTCATTCATCATAGTAATTTTAGTTGCGTTATTGGTTTTGTCTACAGCAATAGTAGTCAATTTCGCAGAAGATTTTGGTGCTGAACCTTCTTCGCACGATTCACCAAATTTCGACGATGGAATTTTTGAAAATCTTAATCCAACAACAATGCAGTCTGACGATGTATCGACTTGGGATTTGTTAGGAGATTACCTAGTTAGTGATGATTGTAGGTCTCCTAATGAGAAGTTACCTTCCGAAAAATTTGAGTTTATTGATTTAGAAGATGACGAAATTAGTGTTACATGGTTTGGCCATTCGACAATTCTGATACGGTCGAATAATCTCAGCATACTTACAGACCCTGTGTTCAGTGACTCTGGCGCAGGCCCTCTATCGTTGGGGCCTGAACCTTTCCCATATGAGAATTCATACAGCCTTGATGAATTACCCAAAATCGATTATGTCTTCATTTCTCACGACCATTATGACCACTTAGATATGGACACAGTAAAAGATCTCAAAGATTCAGAGTTCTTAGTTCCATTAGGAATCAAAAACCACTTATTGGAATGGGATATAGATGAAGAAAACATCCAGGAATTAGATTGGTATGATGAAGCCAATCTCACCGAGGATTTGCAAGTAGCACTTACTCCAGCTCGTCACTTTAGTGGCAGAGGTTTGAGTGATAGTCACAGCACACTATGGGGTTCATGGGTCTTTAATTTCAATGACAAAAATATCTACTTTAGTGGGGATACAGGATATATGGATGAGTTTGCAAATATCAGCGAGAGATATGGTCCATTTGACATTGCCTTCTTAGATTCAGGGCAATATAATGTTGCTTGGCAACAAATCCACATGTTGCCAGAAGAAGTTGTACAGGCAGGAGTTGACCTAAATGCTTCAGTCATTCTACCGATTCATATCTCCAAGTATGAATTAGCGCTGCACCACTGGTATGAACCAATGGAATTAGTATCAACACTAGGAGCTGAACGGAATGTAACAGTTGCAACTCCGTTGCTAGGAAGTACTTTCATAATCGGTGAAGACATTCCAAACGAAACTTGGTGGCGAGGAGTTTCAGAATGCACCGAACCATTCTTGGACGAAAACCCAGTGGTTGAATATGTTTTGATTTACACAGGAATGATTGGAGTAATGTGGATCGTTTTACCTCGAATAAAAAATAGGAAATCGAATCTTGAAGAAGAATAGATTATCTGAATCCTTTGTAAAATGATTATACCGTTGAGACGATATATCATGATGGTATACGGTTAACCATGGAGAGAGTAGTTACGAACAAGCGCTTATTTGGAGTTTGTATCTTGAGTGTCTTGATGATGTCATCTGCAGGGTGCACCGATGATATTGAACACATCGATGAACCTTTGTCAGATGAGGGTACTGAGGTAACATTAGAGATATATCACGGTTCGAGTTTTGAAGACGCCGAAGAGAATTACACTGTAGTGATAATGCTGTATGACGAATCGGTACCATTACATGCTCACAATTTCATATCACATGCTCTAGATGGTAATTTCAACAATGTTACTTTCCACAGAGTGATCGATAATTTCATGATTCAGGGTGGAGACTTCCAGAATCATGATGGAACTGGCGGCTATGCTGCAAATTGGTATGGTTATTGCAATGGTCAAGAAGTAGAACAGTCCGAATGTTCATCAGAGGAAAGTTGGACCGTTCCTTTAGAGGCTGATCTTGGTCTTCAACATCTTCCTTGCACGGTTTCTATGGCAAGGTCATCAAACCCGAATTCAGCAGGTTCTCAATTCTTCATAGTCCCAGAGGATAGTAACCCTTCACATCTAGATGGCGAGTATTCTGTTTTTGGAAAAGTAACTGAAGGATGTGAACATATTACGACTATTTCTGAAGTAGCGACAGGCCAAAATGATCGCCCAATATTACCTGTTGTAATACACACTGCTACAGTTGAAGAATGAACAGGGTGGCTAAGATTCACAGCGATCTAATAGCTGTTTTCTTCTACCCAGCCAAACAGGTTACGCAGCACTGGGCCGAATGATTTTCCTTTTGCTGAAAGCGAATACTCGACTCTAGCCGGCACTTCGGCGAAAACTTCTCGAATTACGAAACCTGCTTCGATGAAATCATCTAATCGACGACTAAGTGTCGTAGCCGTAATCGATAGTTCTGTCTTCATTTCATTGAATCTTAGGGGCTTACCATTGCTGGACAGTAAGTAAAGAATTTCTAGGACATGAGATTTGCCTAGTAGGTTTACAATACGCTTACCTTTAGATTTCAAGCAGGTGGGCTGTACATGCGACATGGGTTGCATATTGATACTAAGTAGCACAGGTATATTAACGGCTGAGTATCAACCACGATACCAGAGTTTCAAGGCAAAAACTGTTGTTAATTAGTACTAATACTGGGTGGGATGTTTGAGGAGAGACAAACATGAGTAAATGTGGATGTGGAAAATCGCCAACCGGAATGTGTATCGGATGGCACGGCTTATCTAAGGAAGAATACGAAGCTAAGTTGAAAGAGTATAATAGTAAAAACAAGGAAGAATGAGCATGGGCCGTAACTGGAATACCATATTGCGTTGGGTCCACATAATTTTTGGACTCATGATTTCAGCATATTTTGCACGAATAACTTTCACGGGTAATACTGATGTCTGGGACGATGACCCTTGGGTAACTATGCTCATTGGTCAAGCAGTTCTCGCAATTGTGTTTTGGTCAGGAGTCATCAAATGGCAATTGCCGAGAATCAAAAAGTGGAATCGTAACCGCAAAAAGAAAGCAGCAGCCATTGAAAATTGATTTCAATAGCGTGCTTCAGGCAATTCTTTGTTAAATCAGGGAGTAGAACCTGGTACTTTGCCCTTCACAGAACTTAGGCTCTGTGAAGGGCTTTTTTTTATAAAATTTCAAGACGGTAATCCTGTTAGTAAGTAACCATAATTAGTTCATAGTGATGTTTGGATTAAACATCAGATTCGCCAGTTTCAGCATTTGAAACAGGCGGTATGTCGAGAAGTGTACGCTTGATGCTCGCTCTGAGTTGTGCTAAGTCCCCGTAACAAATTAAAGAATCACGGAACCGTAATTGCAATTCAGGTTCAGGGTTCCAAATTAGATCACCTGCTCTGGATAAAGCAAAAACGGGCATGTCGCCTTTGAAAATCTCACTTATTGGAGAACCAATTAGGTGTGGGTGGTTCCTCAAGTGGACAGAAAGAACACCTTGCCCAGGTATTGTTTTCAATAATTGGTCTACGTTTACTTCACTGAAATCACATTCGGACAATACGTTGTCAATTATTGCCCCAGCAACATTGACGCCACTGGCCTTTTCGATCCCTTCAAGTCCAGGTGATGAATTTACTTCCAATACTAATGGGCCGTCGTCTCCTTCAAGAAGATCAACTCCAGCTACATTCAGTCCTAGTACTCTGGCAGCACGGCATGCAACTTCAGCATATTCTTCACTAATATCCACTTTTTCAACAGTACCGTTTAGGTGATAGTTGGAACGGAATTCACGCCCTCTTGCTTTCCTACGCATACTTGCCACAACTTTCCCACCAACAACGAGTGCGCGAATATCTTTCCCGTGACTTTCAGCTATGTATTGCTGAATTAGTACTGCTTTACCAGTCAATAGCAATCCTTGAACAAGATTGCGTGTTTCGTGTAATGTATGTCTCAAGAACACACCTTGGCCTTGTGTGCCCTGAGTTACTTTGACTACTGCAGGTAAGCCGCCTACTGCTTCAATGGCTCGTTCAATATCCTTCATGTCGCGAACATAGGCGGTTCTTGGAGTTGGAATCCTATTTCTTGCAAGTATCTGTGAGGAATTTAATTTGTCTCTACTTTGCAAAATACCTTGGCTTGAATTTGCAGTCCACACATCGAGTTGCTCAAGATGCCTTAGAACTGAAACACCATGTTTGGTAATCGAATGTCCTATCCTTGGAATTACCGCATCATAATCGAATTTCTGGCCCTTGTGCAGAATGCCTATTTCTTGTTCAGCAACGAACAGTGAGAATTGCATTGGGTCCAATACTGCGACATCAACATCTCGCAATCTTGCTTCTTCAACTAAACGCCTTGTACTGTAGAGTCGCGGACCTCGCGACAATACGGCCAGTCTAGTTGTCATGTTACTAGATGAAAACCTAACCTTTTTCAGTCCTTTGCTAAAAATCGGCAATCGTTCAATTCAAGTTCTGAATAGTGATGGCCCGACCATGACCGATGATGTCGCAGAAGAAC
>Ga0233444_10001045_pt1 | contig 32656 bp, 31 predicted proteins | sample SI_124_October20_6_FD_182792 | JGI IMG/M metagenome (GOLD analysis project Ga0233444, IMG submission 182792) | Seawater microbial communities from Saanich Inlet, British Columbia, Canada - SI_124_October2016_10_MG | ecosystem: Environmental > Aquatic > Marine > Inlet | place: Canada: British... | reverse complement strand
AAGCACGTCGGCCTAGCCGACGTCGTAAGACAACTGACGCAAGTTAAAAAAAAGCCCCTGAAAAGGGGCTTTTTTTATACTTAATTTTTTATTTAGATACCGGCATTACTTAAAACTATATTAACCACCGTCCATACAGATAGAACAAAGATCACAGTTAAGATAATCGCGGCATAAAGGTAAGGCTTAAAACCTACCTTCTCAAGATAGACTCTATCACGATCATAATTTGTTTTATTTGAAACCCCAAAAAAAGAGCAAAGCACGCTCCAAACAATTTGCGACATGGTTGGGTCTTTTTGTTCTGTCATTTTCTCTATTTCACTCACTATAAATATCCTATTTAGACTACCGGAAAAGCCCAGTATCGTAAAGATAATCCTTTCACTTGGTACTAACTTAAAATTACTTTTCTTCTTTCCATTTTTTCTTTTTCTTTTTACGTTCTTTTTTTATTTCATTGGCCTTGTAAGCTGAAATATTGTGTAAGCCAAAGCCTTTTTTCATACTTTCAGACATATAAAAATCCGCTTCATACCTAGCATCTTTATCCTTCCATGCATAAAAATCTGGTTTTTCAATAGATTCATATTCAACAATCATTACCGGGCCACCAGGCGTCTTACCACTATTGCTGACATGGGATTCGATATGATCATGATTCATCCATAAACCTGGGTTATTCATTCTCACTATCGCATCAATTCGAGCCCCCATCGGTACATCTATGACGTCAGCCCAATAAGGGCTATCAAGTGGCAAGCCATCTTTATGTGTCACCAACATATCGTGACCATGGAGGTGAAATGCTGTCTCAGAACCTGCACCAAATAATCTGAACCTTACAACATCGCCTTCTTTAACACGCAAAGGCTGTGTCATTGGAAAAGATTTGCCATTCATCGAATAATAATCGTTTGTTTCTGTAGGGTGTCCGCCTTCTCCAAATTTATCAGCAACCTCTGAGCTCCAACCACTGAACATGATAATCGCTTCTTTTGTCACTTCTTTTTCAATCGGTAGCGGATCTTTAGGCTCAACGATAAAAGGCCCCCACATGCCACGTAAGCCAACATGTTCAGGCACATTAACATGGCAGTGATACCAAAGGCTGCCTGGCTTATCCGCTTTAAAACGGTAGACATGGGATTCACCTGGTTCAGTGCCTAATTGAGAGACACCTGGCACGCCATCACTTTGCCATGAATTCGTTTGATAAACACCATGCCAATGTATGGTGTGATTAGTCGTGGTGTTATTGATCATGGTTACCTCAACATCATCACCTTCTTTGACATGAATCAACGGGCCAGGTACTTGGCCGTTATAGGCCCAAACTTTAGATTTAAAGCCAGGGGCTATTTCTAACTCAAGCTCCTCCACTGTCATCTCAAATTGTCTCAGTTCTGCTTGGCTAATCACTGGGTAAACAATAGAAAGTAATGGCAATAACCCTTGTTTTATCTTGGCCTTAGATAGTGAAAATTGCATTTTATTCTCCTTCTTGTTCACAACAAAGCACACGTAAATAGGCCACTAATAAATCAATTTCATTATCGGTCAAAATACCATCCCAATTGGGCATCAAAACAGACTTATCAATTGATTTACCACCAAATTTAATGACTTTGAATAAATCTTCATCGGTCCGTGTCACCATCTCTTCGGTGTCGGTATGATCTCTTGGTAACACCTCCATAAACTCAACATTGATGCCATAACCATCTCCTTCCATGCCATGACATTGGGCACAATAAGCCTGATACAGTTTTTTACCTGACATTGGTTCTGCCTGGGTAGGACTAGACAATAAATAAGTCAATGTGATCATAACTCTCACTAATTTAGTCATGGCTTATCCTCCGACAAGGTCTTTAAATAACCCACCAGCTTTTCCACATCTTTTTGTTTGAGATGTTGGTTAGGCATGAGACTTTTTGGCTCCCATGCCTGAGGGTTCTGCATATATGAAATAAGATAAGTGAGTTGAAAACGTTCAAATGCAGTATAAAGCTCAGGTCCAGAGACGCCACCCTCGCTAACTGAATCTTGATGACAAGATGCACAGCCTTTAAATTTTCTAAAATTCAAAGAACCCATACGGTGAGATGCTTTCTTTATTTCGCCGGGATTTAAATCTGCCACTAATTCTGATTTTGCTTGTAGCGTCAATAATGCTTTCGTGGCCTCTTGTGCTTGCTGCTTATCTAGCTTTGGATGTGTTATAAAATCTGTTTCAGAAACAATATCACCCTCATCAGTCACCACAACATGCCGGCCATAATAAACACCAGCCGGATGTAATCGGGTAGGATTTTGCAACCACGACTCTAGCCAGACTGCCTGGTACTTATTCCCAGCATAAAACAAGCTTGGTCCTATGCGCTTCATCCTTTCATCCAGCATCATTTCCGCTGGTTCTGATACTGTATGGCAAGCGATACAGTTAGACAAAACCTCCTCGGCTGAATCAGCTTTCACAGATGCAGTCGAAATTAATGCAACTAACGCCACAGTTACAGAAAATAAATTTATATTTATTATCATTAGCTTATCTCCATTAATAGACAGAAATAACAACTAACGCAAAATCAAATTACCATCTCGTCCCAGTTTAGGATCAGCTTCATCATTATTTATTAACACGGTGATCGCACCTGTTAATGCATTTTTCATTTGATGATCCACTATGGCATTGTTAGTAGGACGGTCTTTAGGGCTAATAAGGTCAAAGGCAGCGGCGTGGGCTGGTGCGACCATAAAGGTTTGCATACCATAACTGACGTTTTTAGGGTTGCCATTGTCGTATACCCGATCCCAAATACCCGCTATCGGGTGAAAAGCAACACTGTCCGTTACTTGAGCATTAACGAAGAATATACGAACTAGCTCGCCGGGCTTAGATTGAAGCGCTAAACTGGCATTCGCATCATGAACAGGATCATAATGATACACCTTGCCATTAATTAAGTTAGCTTGTTTCCCTTCGTTTTTTGTATAGTTCTCTGTTTTCGCTCCTTCTTTAAATAAGTCTCCTTGTACTAAGACATATTCACGATCAGGTTTAGGATAAGCTTCCGAATAGCCTTCTTTGGGATCCACAATAATAACGCCATACATCCCACGGCCGATATGTTCAGACATTGCATCAGAGCCACAGTGGTAAATAAAGACACCAGGATGATTAGCTTGAAATTTAAACGCTTTCGTTTTACCTGGTTTTACTGGTGCGAATTCATCTAAGACATCAACAACAGCAGCATGAAAATCCATTGAATGACTTTCTTTGTTATCTTTGTCATTCAACATCGTAAAATCAACCGTATCGCCCTGTTTAACTCGTACTAATGGCCCGGGAATTTCCCCACCAAAAGTCCACATAGGTTGTGTATTGCCTGCGTTATCAATTACTACATCCTTTTCAATTACAGGGATCTCGACCTTGATGATCTCTGCCTGTGCTGCTGCTACAGTCACCAACCCCACTAAACTTGCTGACATTAACGTTAAGAATTTATTGCTGTTCATTATATTCTCCCTATTGAAGTTGCCTTTATTAAGATTCATATAGTATGAATCTTAATAAAGGCTATACATTCATATAATATGAATGTATAGGAGGCTAAGCTGAAAAATGCTCTCTCTTCAAATTAAGAGGTCCTGTTTTACTGGTCGAACAAAGAGATAAATTTGGTATAAGTCACTTCCAAAAAGCTGATAAACTCGATTGTTATAGTCTTTAATAAAGCCAGTACTCATGCAATTAACTAAACATACTGATTACGCCTTTCGTGTTTTAATTTACTTAGCAATGAAACCATCGGAAGAATTAGCTACCATTCAAGAAATAGCTGAATATTTCGATATTTCAAGAAGTCATATGATGAAAATTGTGCAGAAATTAGCCAATGCTGGTTTCGTTCAATCAATTCGAGGTAAGCAAGGTGGTATTAGGCTAGGAAAGCCAAGCGAAGACATCAATTTACGTTCTATTATTGAACTGATGGAGAGCACGCTTAAACCCGTTGACTGTACAACTCAACCCTGTCGACTCAACCCAGGCTGTGGACTTAAAACCATTTTATTTACAGGGCAGCGACAATATATGGAGTATATCGGTCAATATACTGTTTCAGATCTAGTCAATCAGAATAATGGGACAGCCATAAAAGATCAGCTGTTATAAATAATCCGCACTAGACCGGTTATAAGGAACAAATAACGTGAAGTCTTTACCTCAGAACGTCAACGCCTATAAAAAAACGCCTGAATTTACTGAACAAACTGTACCAAAGGGCTTATTAAAAAATCATCAAACTAAAGCGGGGGTTTGGGGGAAAATCATTATTTTAGAGGGGCAATTGGACTACACAATCATAGAGCCTGATAAAGAGACTATACGCCTCAGTACTGAGCGCTCTGATGTGGTCGAACCGACAATGCTGCATTATGTTGAGCCATGCAATAGCGTACGTTTCTATGTCGAATTTTATAAGTGACAAAACACTTTAGGTTTCAATAACAATCTAAAAAAAAAGCCTCCGATACACATATCGGAGGCTTAAACGACACATAATCAAAGCTGCTTGCTATTTTCACTTTAATTGACAGAACCGACCACTTATACTGAGGAGATAGAAGGTGCTGTTAACTTTATGACACAGCAACCATAAAAAAATTCCGGTAAAAAGATATTATTTTTTTCTTAGTGAAACTATTGTCGATATTCACCTTCTAAATCATGATTGTTAATACTCTGACACGTAAGCTAGTCAACAAATTTAGGACTAAAAATGAAAACAGGCTTCACCCTCGTTATACTCTCTTTAATTTTGTTCCCTGCCGCTTTATGGGGACTTGCTTGGTACTTTTCATCCGCACATATAGCAGCTGAGTTTTGCAAAGGTGATTTTTCTCTTTTCCATGAACACATTCGCTGCCAAAAGCCCCACATCGCTTTACTTATCTCAGTCATTTCTGCTTTTATTAGCTTCTTTATACTTGGCATGGGTGCTAAAAAAATTCGTAAAACCAGTGAAGAGCAAAAATAACTCGTAAAAAATACGCGGGTGATGTCACCTTTTGTTAATTGTTAGTGCACGCCGTTACTTTCAGGTTTTAATAGTCTAGTCGCCCCTATTTCGCCGCCCTAAAATGGCCTGAAGGTAGATCACAATAGGATCCCTATCACTGACAACGATATTACCAAAGCTACGATAGGTAATTTCAAAACTCTTAATGCAAAAAACCCTAAAATCACGATTGCCATATTACGTGGTTGAGCAACGGCACTGGTAAAAACTGGATCATACAAAGCAGAGACCAGTAGCCCTACAACTGCAGCATTAATAGCAAAAGCTCCGCCAGCTATTCTCGGGTTTTGAGTGAATGACTCCCATGTACCTTGTAGACTATAGATTAATAAGAAACCTGGTAAGAATATGGCTACCGTCGCCAACAATGCGCCAATTAAGGGCTGTTCGGGCGACATCTCCGCACCTAAGAAAGTCGCCAATGTAAACATCGGCCCAGGGATGGCTTGTGCTGCCGCATATCCCGTTAAAAACTGATCATTGGTAACGGCATCACCGACAGTCTGTTGAAGCAATGGCAACACAACATGGCCGCCCCCAAACACTAAACTGCCCGCCTGATAAAAGCTTGAAAAAAAGTCTGCTCCAACAAAAGGCAAACCTAAAAATAAGGCAAAGAAAATAAAGAGTGGAACCATTTTTATATATGATCCTGACTTATCGTATTCCTTTGGTATTAAAACGGGCCTTAAGCTTGCCCCAATAACTGCTGCCAGTAACAGCACAGCCATTTGTGTCCATAGGCTAGGTAACGCTAATAAACAGGCGACAGAGGACACCATAAGTGATATTGATATTTTATCCTTGCAAAAGGATTTAAACATGCTCAAGCTGGCATCAGCCACCACAATAACTGCCAATAGTTTCAAACCTTGCACAATACCATCTAGGGTATTACTTTGATTAGCATCAAAAGCGAGTGTCGCCAATAAGTACAACAATATAAACGATGGCAGTGTAAAGCCAAGAAAGGCAGCAAGGCCACCAGCTAAACCTGCACGTCTTAAACCAATTGCAAACCCGACTTGACTTGATCCCGGACCAGGTAAGAATTGGCTAAGTGCGACCAACTTTGCATATGCGTCTTGATCAAGCCAGTGAAGCTTTTGTACAAAAGTAGTCTGGAAATATCCAATATGTGCTGCTGGCCCGCCGAAGCTAATGCAACCTAAGGCTAAGAAACGGTAAAATATTTCAAAAATACGTGCTATGTTCAAAATTGGGCTCATCTACTATTTGCCGTGCCAGTGAACGACCCAATGCAATTTTAAAACTTTCGATGGCATGACTTACATTCCCAAAACGCTTAATTCACACTTTTTTAAAACAAACTAACGTGTTTAGTGAGGGATCATTGTCCTGTAATAAGCGCGATTCCATGACCGAAAATCCCTGGGCTGTAATTTGATCAACCCAGAAATCGATACCTTCAAATAACCTTAATTCAGCTTCATTCTGTTGCCAATTTACGCCGAGCCCAGCATTAAAGGCAGTGTGGACGAGTGAACAGAATGTCTTCATTTCGTCTGTAGCGGCATCATGATCGCGTAATATGAAATGACCGCCGGGTGTTAAAACACGATGTATGGATTGAATATATTCGGCTAACCTCTCTCGTGGGCAATGATGTAAGCCAATATAACAAGTGGCCAAATCAATGCTTTTATCAGGTATCTCTTCTGTTGAGATCGGTGCGTAATCGTCCAAATCAAAGAACGTACCGACTTGAGCTATGCCAGCTCTCTCCATAATTTCTGGTGCAGAATTATCAGGTGTCGTGTCATTGGTAAGATAAACCGCACCCGTAAGTTCTAAAGCTTTTGTTAACGATTTTACGTAACGTCCGGTTGAACCAATTTCTAAATAGCCGTTTATCTGTGTTTGTTGTGGCAAAATTGCGCTTGTTTGGCTTTGCATCTCACGCTTTTGCTTGTATAGCGCTGGTAACGCGTAGGTTAACTCAGAGCCAACCGTCTTGATCTCTGGAATGGTGTTAGCCAGTGCATTGTATATCGCTTCATCATTATCATAACGCTGGCATGTTTTAATGATCAGCGAATGGAATTTTTGTTCAGGGTAAAGGTGATAAATATTTTGTAAAAACAAATAGAAATCATCTCTTGATTTTACTTGATGATAGACGGCTAAAAATTCAGAACTCTTAAAATCTTTACTCTCGAATAAAACGGCATCTTGCTGATACCTATAGTATTTTCCCCATAAACAGTTTCGAAAACGATAATCCGGATCCCATTTATTTTTCAGCTCAAACAAAGTCTGTGCTGTCGGATAACAGCGATGAAATTGATCGACCCTTGCATGTGGCTGGTAAGGTAAATAATAGCTACCATCATATTGAATCACGGCTTCGATCAATTCACGCGTCCAAATGCCAACTCGCTCTCTGTCTTCTAAACTAACCCCTTGTTTATAATATAAAACCAATGCGAACACTTCTTCACGTGCCCATGCTAAATAAGAGCCAGGATCTTGATGGGCATGTCGAATAGATACATTGACCACTTGGACATCGAAGCGTTTGAGGATCTCAGCCATATCATCGGTAAATGATTCGACATGTCTTACAGGAATAAAGTATTCCTGTAAGACATAGGTCTTTTTATCACGCGATAGAGGCTCAAGCTCACTCACAGCATAATTGGCTTCATCATTACGCATTGCCACTTTAGACTTCATATTTAGCAGTGGCTCGTAAATATACTTTCTACGAAAATGGCCAAATGGCGTTTCGGTAATCGCCCACAGCATATATTTTTCAGCAAGATATAAGCTGTTGCCAGATTTCTTATCATTCACATTGGTTGGCTTATCAGTGACAAACCAAGTCGTTGCTCTGAGACTATCAAAATGCGGTGGGACTAGATCGGCATTATGGAATACCGCTTTTTCATTATTCCTGATTTGGTCAGAAAAATACTGACCATAGTCTGCTCTCGCCATCTTTTGGCTAATGCGTTCTATTTTAGTATTTTCAGCTAACGATAGTTCGGCCTCAACAATAATACCAACAGCACCATAACCGCCGACAGTGCCATAAAACAGGTCTAAATTGTTATCCGGTGAGGCTTCGACTTTTGAGCCATCATGCAATAACAAGGTCAAGGCATTGACGGATAAAATAATGGGGCCAAAACCAATATACCGACCATGACAATTGACGCTAATCGAACCGCCAACCGTAAAATCAGCATAGGTCTGCATCACTTTCACTGACAAGCCAAAGTCTGTTATTTGACTTTGTATTTGACGCCAACATGCCCCCGCTTGTACACGTATAACGCGCCGTTCTGGATCGATATCCATCACGCGATTTAAGCCTCGCATATCAATATGCAGTGACTTCTCACAAGCCGTCTGACCTCCCATACTAAATCGGCCACCACCGATGGAGATTGGCTTGTTATCAAACTGTAGTCGTTGTTGCAATTGCTCGACCGTGCCGGGGACATACACTTCGTCCACCTCTACCGGGTTCATCGCCGTTACATCGTTAATTAAGCGACTGTTCGTTTCAAACTGACTTTCAAAGCCATCTTTCAACCGTAATCGCATACGATGGAGTTTTGGTAAATGATACTGTGTTTCGTGTCGTTCAGTACCTGATTCTGAAACCAAATAAAAACCGTATCTCTGATAAAATTTAATGGCACTCGCATTATCCGTGGTCACATCTAATTCAATACAACGATAATGTTGATGGCGAGCTTCATCGCAAACATGGTCTAGCAATTTTTGCCCTAAGTCTTGGCCACGACAATCGCTGCTTATCGCTAAGTTATTGATGTAATAAGCATCATCTGAGGGGGCTGGCACATAGTTACCCAATGCAGCCCTTACAGAACTAATTAAATGGAACCAACCGGCCGCTGGCGTGACCCGAAACATATTCAATGTTCATGATCTTATTATAATTCCAGTTTAGTCATTCTCTTTGTATTTGAAAATCAAGTTATCTCCGCCTTTTATTGCGCTCTGACCTAATCATCAAATACACGTCAAACTAATAACATAGTAAAAGTGAAATTACTCAGTCAGGCTCTCTTGATTTCCTTCCTCAGGCCGCATTTCTGCTTCTGTCCCCAAATGATAGGCTGCGAAACCAGCCATGACGACTTGATCCACAGCCATACCAATAATTCGACCTTCGGTATCTGCAACGATGTTATATTCGGTATTGGTAATAGGATCGGATACAACGCCCAAAATATCGCCTGGTTTCACGCTGTCACCCAATTCGACTTGACTGAACAATATCCCCCCATGCTCTGCACGTAACCAGTAAGAATTATAATATATCGTTTCAGGCTGTCCCCAAACAAACAATCGCGAAATCATTTTTTGTTTTTCCATCAAGCTATTTAAGCTTTTTACACCCGCTTTAATCTCGTCTTCCTGTATGCGTAAAGATTCGCCCACTTCTAATGTGACAGCAACAATGCCCGCATCAACAGCAGCCGAACGTAACATACCGGGATTGCCAACACTATGTACCACTGCAATGCCATCAAAACCGCGAGTGAAACGTGCGACTTCATTGACGTGCATATCAGCCCGAAGTTGCGGCAAATTATTACGTCGAAAAGAACCTGTGTGAATATCCACCAACATATCGCAATTGACAATGACTTGTTCGAACAAAGAATAGGCTACCCGATCAGCAAGACTCCCTGTCGGTGTACCAGGAAAATGCCGGTTCAAATCACGACGGTCAGGTAAGTAACGGCTGCCTTGTTGAAAACCTTGCAGGTTAACAATCGGGATGCCAATCACCGTCCCTGATAACTCTTTGGGGTCAAGATCATAAACCGTACGACGTATAATTTCGATGCCATTTAGTTCATCACCATGGATAGAAGCCGTTAAACACAATGTCGGGCCAGGATAAGCACCATTCACAACAAGTACTGGCGTTGGTTGCGCTAAACCCGCTATTTGAATGCCTGAAGACCAAGCCAATCGTGTCGATGTGTTCGGTAACACTTCAGTATTAAATAAAGTAATGCTTTCGTTAACAGCTTTTTCTGGCAGTTCTGTTATTGATGGTGGTACCAAAGGTGGTGGTGTAGTAAGTGTTTCCGACTTTACAGTTTGCTCATCTAACGATTTATCTTGTTCTAAGATAGTCGGCGTGGGCGCAACTTCTTTTAAATCGATATTCGGGGCTATTTTTGTCGCTTTCTGGCCACTCGTCGTTTTTTTGTCTTTCTTAACGGGGTTTTTTATTTTGTCATTGCCCTGCATGGAAGCATCAATATCTTCCACATCTTCATCATCCATCGATTCGTCAATCCTCGACCCTTCATCATAAGATGCTGCGGAATCTTGCTCAGCAGCTTCTGCCACACCAGAATAAACTGGCTTAATGAACAGCCCGGCTAAAACAAGACTGAACACCATTAACTTGAGTAGTGATGAAATAAAGCGTGTCATAAATTTCCTAAATGTTTTAAGAGAAGGTGACTGTTTTTAATAATCCACACATCAACATTTTAAACACAATTACTGATGATTAAAGGGAAGTATGCCTAATAATTCCTTCAATCATAATCCAATTTTGATTATTTCAACTAACGTTTTGCCTGCTCATGTTTGATATTCGTTAGAATAATTAAATTCTATTCCCTTAGGTAGTCATTATGACCTTAAATATCACTGATCCCGCCATCATGTTTCCAGGGATCTCATTACTTTTTCTCGCCTATACCAACAGGTACTTGGCCTTAGCTAATGTCATTAGAACGCTTAATAAAAATATCAAAAAACAAGATGATAAAAATAGGATTAAGCAAATCCAAAACCTGCACTTACGTGTCAATTTAATTAAATACATGCAGGCTTTCGGTGTACTGTCATTTTTATTCTGTGTATTTTCGATGTTATCGTTGTTTTGGCAACAGCAAGGGGTGGGGGAAATCTGCTTTATCATCAGTTTAGTGGCAATCGTTATTTCATTATTGATTTCATTAGTTGAGATCCTTAAATCAGGACAATCACTCCAAATAGAAATTGACCGCACCAAACCGCGTGAAGCTTGGGATAAATAAGCTCCTCTGCTTCTATTCACTTCACCATTACAGATGCATTATGCTAGAAATCAAGTTCGCTCTGCCCTTGATTCTTTTAGTGAACCCTTTAAATTATAAGTTTATAACCTTAAGCTATAAATGTATACTCAAAAAAAGGCACTACTTTCAATACCCCAAAATTAGGAAATAACTATGAAATTTCTCTCGCCTTCTTTGCATGGTCTCGGGGACTATGCTGCGGCTGTGGTTTTGATCCTCGCACCCTCGATCCTCGGCATCAAAGATCAATCCATCATTGCATACTGGGTGTCCGTCGTTAGTGGGATCGGCCTAATTATCTATAGCCTGCTGACTAACTACCCTTTCAGCATTTTCAAAGTCATTCCTTTCAAAGCTCATCTGATGCTAGACACAATCGCTGGCGTGTTTTTAATAGCTCTGGCATTTATACTTGAACTTGATATCGTTAGCCAAAGCTATTTTATTATCATGGGTGCCGGCGTGCTATTAGTTGTTGCTGTGACGCAGTCAGATGCTTAAAAAGCATATCGCTTAGGCAGAATTGGGCATAGGCTGCAAAGTCGTCATCTGAGGAAAAATAAGGTTGGCGGTTGGTCCTAGTTGAATGATGTGGTGAGGAATCTCGGGTAAAATAAAACCTGCGTGCCCCCTCGAAATTAAAACCAAGGGGCCAGACAGGTTTATTTATCCAACTCTAGATTATTAACTACTTATCAGCTTTTATGATTGTACCCAGCTCAAGATGTTTTACTTGATATTTACCCTGATAATCAGGCAATTGGAAAATAGAGTTTCTAGCCATTATCAGACCCATTTCAGCATCTTGCTGTATGAAAATAATATCCCCTTCATTGTCTGTTACGGTAGCTTCAGCCCAATTTTCTGCCTTTGAAAGGATTCTGTGACTTCCAGGCATTAAATTGAAATAAATATACTCTGAACCTCGAGTAAATCCCATTTCTGAACTCGCTTCTTCATCATCAACGAATACATTGAAACGTATCAAACTTCCGACACTTGAAGGACGCACAACATATACAATAGCTTTGCCTGCCTCAGGCAATTCTGGTAATTCATAACCAACTATATCTGTTTTCATTTCCTCAGGTTTCGGTAAAGATGCACAGCCCGAAAATACAGCCAACGCTAAGATAATTGATGTGATTTTTAAAAACTTCATTTTTATTCCTTTATAAAATTATTTACTTATGGGCTATAGCTAAAAGCTTTCCCTTTAAATACTTAAAACATCAAAACAAATACAAATCTTTTCTGACATCAAATTAAAGATGCTCACGGATAAAATATAAGTGAGTCGGTCTATTCTTGTGGTTTTATATTGAGCATCTTTATTCCTTGCTTCTGATAAGCAGATGTCTATATGGATTGTACTGTGATTTCGAATACTATCTTAAGGCCTATCAAAAATCTATACTGCCTAATCAGAAAACCACGAATATTACTCATTTCCCTACACTAGATAGTGCTTTATCATCTGATGCCAACATGTAGAATAACCTCATGCTAAATTTCATCTGGATCTTCTTTTTTGCTACGGCGTTTATTGTTGCCTTAATTAAGCTGTTTGCTTTTGGTGATACCCAAATATTTGGCCAATTGATGGCGGCGATGTTTAGTCTATCTAAGACGGCATTTGAAATTGCCCTTGGTTTAACCGGTGTACTGGCTTTATGGCTAGGCATTATGAAGATTGGTGAGCGTAGTGGTTTTATCCGCCTTCTCACCACTTGGCTCAGCCCATTATTCGTTCGCTTAATGCCGGAAGTACCTAAAAATCACCCTGCTTTAGGGGCTATGGTGATGAATATGTCGGCCAATGCCTTGGGCTTGGATAATGCCGCCACGCCTTTAGGTATAAAGGCAATGCAGGAATTACAAAAACTCAATCCGCTGAAAGATACCGCCAGTAATGCTCAGATTCTATTTTTGGTTATTAATACCTCAGCTGTGACGTTATTCCCGGTGACGATCTTTACTTATCGCGCCCAAATGGGCGCGGCTAATCCCACTGATGTATTTATCCCGATTTTAATCGCGACCTATGCCTCGACGTTAATTGGTTTGTTGACGGTCGCAGCAGTACAGAAAATCAATCTGTTAGATAAAGTAATTTTGGCTTATTTGGGTGGGTTTTCAGCTTTGGTCTTTGGTTTGTTGAGCTATTTTTCTAGCTTATCCCAAGCGGTGATGTTAGAACAATCGGCCCTAATCAGTAATGTGACGTTATTTTCGCTAGTGATGTTATTCATTTCGGGTGCGGTCATTCAAAAAGTAAATGCCTATGAAGCTTTTATTGATGGCGCGAAAGAAGGTTTTGAAACTGCAATTACTATTATTCCTTATTTGGTCGCGATGTTGGTGGCGATTGGTGTATTCAGAGCCAGTGGTGCTTTGGACTTAATGGCGGATGGCTTGCGAGGTGTCGTGTTGTCTTTTGGCTTTGATGACCGTTTTATTGATGCCTTGCCGACAGCATTGATCAAGCCATTTAGTGGTAGTGGTGCTCGTGCGATGATGATTGATACTATGCAAGTACATGGCGCGGATTCTTTTGCAGGACGCTTATCTTCAATCGTGCAAGGCAGTACGGAAACGACGTTTTACGTCCTCGCCGTTTATTTTGGTTCGGTTGGCATTAAAAAAATTCGTCATGCTGCAGCTTGTGGTTTAGCAGCTGACTTTGCAGGCATTGCTGCTGCCATTGCCGTCGCTTATTGGTTCTTTGCTTAGAACGTGGTTGAGGACGAATACAGCCACATTGCCAACACCTTAGCCAAGCAAGGTTATATTGTTGTCGAGGATTTTATTGATGCTGGTTTAACGAAACAACTTTACCACCATGTAACGTCCTTACCTGCCTCTCAATTCAATACAGCTAAAGTGGGTAGGCAACAAACAGCACAACAGCTTGAAACCGTGCGGAATGATAAAACAGTTTGGCTGTCTAACACTGACGCAGTTGAACAAGCTTATTTAAATGCCATGGATACGCTTCGGACACAATTAAATAGACAGTTATTTCTGGGCTTACGTGATTTCGAAGCCCATTTTGCCCATTATCCACCGGGTCACTTTTATCAACGCCATGTCGATGCCTTTCGCGGACAATCAAACCGTGTTGTCTCTAGCGTTTTCTATTTGAACTCAGACTGGTCTGAGCAAGATAAAGGCCAATTGATACTCTATCAGCCTGATGGTAAAACCCGCTTACAAAGGGTGCTGCCATGCTTCGGCACTTTGGTGTTGTTTTTAAGCGAGCAATTTCCACATGAAGTGTTAGCCGCAAAACGCGATCGTTATAGCATTGCAGGTTGGTTTCGAACTGATGCCATTTTATTATAGCTATATAGGTTATAGGAGCGAAGACATGTCTTTTACATTATTACAACTTGGTCATCCCCGTTTACGGTTAAAGGCTAAACCCATTGTCGACGTGTCTGACCCGGTTATTCAAACAATGATTGATGACTTGTTGGTATTTGTTGAAGATGTTGGTGGGATGGGAATTGCAGCCCCACAAGTCGATCTGCCCTTGCAGTTATTCATTATGGCATCTAAACCAAATGCACGTTACCCATCGGCACCTGTGATGCCACAAACAGTGGTGATTAATCCTGAGATTATTTCATTATCTGATTCACAAGAAGCGGGTTGGGAAGGCTGTTTAAGTGTGCCGGGGCTTCGGGGGTTGGTCTCTCGCTCTAACCGTATTCGAGTGCGATATTTAACTTGGGAAGGTGATCATGTTGAAACAGAATATGACGGCTTTATTGCTCGCATTTTTCAACATGAATTTGATCACTTACAGGGTAAATTGTTTACCGATCGCGTGGACAGTAATCTTGATTTGATGGCAGAACAAGAATGGCAACGCATGATGAGCAATCAGGCTGACGGTTGACCAAACAGCTCGCCCACTCTTAGCGATAAAGTCTGTGATCGTGCTGGTGAACGTAAAGCAGTCATAATGGACTCACGTAAGCCTGGCATGTACATGGCATCGGCTAAAACCTGGCTAAAACCTGAATAACCCGCATTATTTTCAGCTAAGCGTTCGACAAAAAGCTGACAGAGATCAGCTTGTTCAAAGATTCGCCACAGCCTACCTGACAGCGTCGCCAATACTTCGATATCTTGCCCTACTTCTTTATGATTCAAGACTTGCATTACCATTTGATCAACCAAGCCTATGGCAGGGCTATTTGAAACGGCTCTTAAGCACGCTGATACTAAAGCGATGTTGAGTTGTTCTGCTTGCAATAGGGAGTCTAATTTCTGAGATAAACTTTCGACTAAACTGATCGTTGGTTGCGAATGTTCTAGAAAGGTACTGAAAGTGATAAAAGGTGGCTCAGGTACATTAGTAATGGTGTTGGCAATGGCTGAAACAGTTTGTTTATCAGATAAGCGAATCGCGACATCTGCTACACCTTGCATGCTGAGTAGTTGCCAGTCTTCTGCTGCTGTTTTCCCAGTGAAGTAGGCCAATGCCGGCTCATAATGTTTAGAAGGTTTGACTGCTAAACTGACACTGGCTTGGGCATTGAATGCTGCCATCTTATCATCACGTGGTTTGAAGGTATAAGGGCTATCTTTTAATGCTCCTTGTATTTGTTCCCCTTCATTCGCAGCCAGCATACATTCACCGACACGATCTAATAACATAACGAGAAACTCATCTCGTGCTGCTTGGACCATTAGGCCTTGTTCATCTAAAGGAAATTTCAAAAACCAAACGTAGTGCTTATCTGCTAAATCAGGATTCCAAAAAACAATACCAAAGTGGGCTATTTTTTGTAATGGGTAGGGATAAGGCTGATTGGTTTTTTCAATATCGACAAAATCTTCATTGCTAATTTTAGCAACACGGCGTGCCATATCGAAGATGCGATAACGGGCACCGCTGTGTTTTAAGAACTCACTTAAGGTGGTAATTTGGTGGTCAGACACGGCTATTTAACTACGGTATTCGGCGTTAATTTTGACGTAATCATAAGAGAAGTCGCAGGTCCATACGGTGTCCTTTGATTGGCCACGCTCGAGCACAACCCTAATCGTGATCTCGCTTTCATTCATGGCTGCTTGGCCCTGTTCTTCCGTATAACCTGCTGCTGGTTCACCGGCTTTAATAAGACAAACTTCATTGAGATATATTGCGACTTTGCTTAAATCAAAGTTAATCAAACCACTCCGGCCTACTGCTGCAAGAATACGGCCCCAATTTGGGTCTGAGGCAAATAACGCAGTTTTAACTAAAGGCGAATGGGCAATGGTATAAGCCACTTGGCGACATTCTGTTTTGTCTTGGCCTTGCTCGACTGTGACTTCTACAAACTTAGTCGCGCCTTCGCCGTCACGCACAATCGCATGCGCTAATTGTTGACTAACCTCAGCAATCACTCGGTATAGGGCTTGCGTTGAGTCTGAATCTAAATCGGCTAATTGGTCATTAGACGCCTTACCCGTTGCAATTAATACGCAAGCATCATTGGTTGAAGTATCACCATCAACTGTAATTCGGTTGAACGATTGCTCGGCTGCTTGTTTCAGCATTTTATCTAGCACAGCTTGGGAGACATTGGCATCCGTCGCTATGTAAGACAACATCGTGGCCATGTCCGGTCTAATCATGCCTGACCCTTTTGCCATCCCAGTCACTGTCACTGATTTGCCTTCAATGACAATTTGTTTGGACACGGCTTTCGCTAGTGTATCGGTTGTCATAATGCCATGGGCCGCATTAAACCAATTATCTGTGCTTAAGTCAGCTATTAACTGAGGCATGGCTGCTTGGATCTTTTCAACAGGTAATTGTTGACCGATCACACCCGTTGAAAAAGGTAAAATCGCTTCCGGCACTGAAGCCACTAATTCTGAAAGCGTGCGACAGCACATAATAGCCGCAGCTTCGCCTTGTTGGCCTGTGCCGGCATTCGCATTACCAGAGTTAATCAGGCAATAACGTGGTGTCGCTTGTTGTTGGTGTCGCTTTGCTACCGTCACTGGCGCGGCACAAAAGGCATTTTGGGTATAGACGGCAGACACCGTACTACCCTTGGCGATTTCAATTAAGACTAAATCTGTTTGGTTATTGGCTTTAATCCCGGCATTGCCCGTCGCCAAACGAACCCCATCAATCGCGAGTAGTTTCTCTGCTTGTATTGTTGGCAAATTAACTGCCATTAAGACAAGGCTCCGTGGCATTGTTTGTATTTTTTACCTGAACCACAGGGACAAGGTTCATTGCGACCCACTTTTTTGCCTTCGCGTGTGATCGGTTGCGCTTGCTGTTCAATGTCAGGATTATTTTGCTCTGCTTCACCCATCATGCCATCGACTTGATCGTGCTGCATTTCGATATCACCTGTTTGACGGCGTTGCTCTTCAATGGCCTCGACATCTTCTTGGGCTCGTAACTCTACCCGTGAGACTAACGACACAACATCGTGTTTAATGCGGTCCAACATCGCGGTAAACATTTCAAATGCTTCACGTTTATATTCTTGTTTTGGATCTTTTTGAGCATAACTACGTAAATTAATTCCTTGACGTAGATAGTCCATTTGGGCCAAATGCTCCTTCCATTGCGAATCTAATGTTTGCAAAGTAATTGCTTTTTCAAAATGTCGCATGACCTCTTGACCCGTCAGTGCTTCTTTAGCATCAGACTGATTTTTCACTTCTGTGATAATTTTTTCGCGTAATGTTTCTTCATGTAGTTCTTCGTCATCTTGCAACCATTGTGCAACATCAACGTCCAAACCAAACTCATCACGTAGCGCTAAATTTAAACCTTCTAGTTCCCATTGTTCGTCGATACTATTTGGTGCAATGTACTTATCAATGACGTCATTAACAACGGTTTCACGCATCGATGTAATCGTGCCAGAAACATCCGCAGTCGCCATCAATTCATTACGCTGTTCATAGACTACTTTGCGCTGATCATTAGCAACGTCATCGTATTCAAGGACTTGCTTACGAATATCAAAGTTGTGACCTTCGACTTTCTTCTGGGCATTTTCAATGGCACGGGATACCCATGGGTGCTCTATAGCTTCACCTTCTTCCATGCCTAATTTTTTCATCATGCCAGACATTTTCTCTGATGCAAAAATACGCATCAGATTGTCTTCTAGTGATAAGTAAAAACGACTTGAACCCGCATCACCTTGGCGACCTGAACGACCCCGTAATTGATTATCAACACGACGAGATTCATGACGTTCCGATCCGACAATATGAAGACCTCCCGCTGCTAAGACTTGGTCATGACGCTGCTGCCACGCTTGTTTAACTGCTTCTTTCTCTGACTCTGTAGCGCCCTCGCCTAATTCAGCTAATTCAGCATCTAAACTGCCACCGAGTACGATATCCGTACCCCGGCCCGCCATATTGGTTGCGATAGTAACTGCGCCCGGACGCCCAGCTTGAGCAATAATATAAGCTTCTTTTTCATGGAATTTGGCATTCAAAACTTCATGTTTAATGCCCGCTTTTTTTAGCAAACCATGTAGATACTCAGAGCTTTCAATTGATGATGTACCGACAAGGACTGGTTGTTGTTCCTCAACACAGCGTTTAATTTCTTCCGCAATAGCGGTGTACTTTTCTTGGGTCGTCAAATAGATCTGATCAGCAGAATCGATTCGCTTCATCTCACGATGCGTTGGAATGACGATAACTTCCAAACCATAAATCGACTGTAGCTCAAAGGCTTCGGTATCAGCTGTACCTGTCATACCTGATAGTTTTTCATACAAACGGAAGAAATTTTGAAATGTAATCGAGGCTAAGGTCTGATTCTCATTTTGAATTTTGACATTTTCTTTTGCTTCTACCGCTTGATGTAGGCCTTCTGACCAACGTCGACCCGGCATGGTACGTCCTGTAAATTCGTCAACAATAATGACTTCATTATCTTGCACCATGTAATCAACATCACGGTGGAATAGCACATGGGCACGTAATGCAGCTGAGACATGATGCATCAAACCAATATTAGCAGCATCATATAAGCTCGCTTCCCCATCTAGAATGCCGGCATCCGTTAGCAGGTTTTCAATTTTCTCATGGCCATCTTCTGTGAAATTAATTTGTTTTGCTTTTTCATCTACGATGTAATCACCCGGCGTTTCGATCTCCTCACCTTCGCCAATTTGTTGATCTAAATTCGGAATCAATTGATTGATACTTTGGTAAAGTTCTGAACTATCCTCGGCTGGACCTGAGATGATTAAGGGGGTGCGTGCTTCATCGATCAGGATTGAATCAACCTCATCGATAACGGCAAAATGTAATTTCCGCTGTACTTTCTCTTCAATACTAAACACCATATTGTCGCGTAAGTAATCGAAGCCAAATTCGTTATTGGTGCCGTAAGTAATATCCGAGTTATAAGCATCGCGACGCTCGTCAGGTGATAAACCACCGATAATCACACCGGTTGTTAAGCCCAAGAAACTATACAACTCGCTCATCCAAGCTGCATCACGCTGTGCTAAATAATCATTAACCGTGACAACATGAACTCCCTCGCCTTCCAGTGCGTTGAGGTAGACAGCTAACGTCGCTACTAAGGTTTTACCTTCACCTGTACGCATCTCAGCAATTTTACCTTCGTTGAGAACATAGCCCCCGATCATTTGAACATCGAAGTGGCGCATATTTAATACGCGTTTGCCTGCTTCTCTTACAACTGCAAAGGCTTCTGGTAGGATGTCATCTAAAATTTTTCCGTCAACGAGTTGTTGACGAAACTGACTTGTTTTAGCTTGTAAATCAGTATCACTGAGTTGTTCAATGCTAGATTCAAAGTCGCTGATTTCATTGACAACTTTCCTCAGCTTTTTTAGAACACGATCGTTTCGACTGCCAAAGACTTTCCCGAAAAACTTACTTACCATACCGTTTTACTACCTTGTGCTATGCCGAAACCACTGTCGGGAATAGAGTTGATGTTTAAACACGCAATTATAGCGCGTAGACCCCGTGAGGTCTAAGGTCACTTTTTATATGGTGTCGGACTCGTAAGAAAACAAGGTTTAACGTTTAACAAAATTAGCGGGGTTAACTGTTTTGCCATCCCTGAGAATTTCAAAGTGAACGTGCGGTCCAGTCGAGCGGCCAGTTGAGCCCATTAATGCAATGGCTTGACCTTTCTTAATTCTGTCGCCTAATTTCACCACTAATTTTTTATTATGGGCGTAACGTGACTGATAACCATTGCCATGATCAATTTCGATCATTTCCCCGTAACCACCCCGGGTGCCATGCCAGCTAACAATACCATCTGCTACTGCCAATACGTCACTGCCGGCTTTACCCGCAAAATCTAAACCGTGATGAAAGGTTTTTTTGCCATTAAAGGGATCAACGCGATAGCCATAATAAGATGAAATCCAACCTTTTTCGATTGGTCTTCCCGCTGGAATGGCCGATTTAATATTGTCTTCCGTAATCAAATAATCTTGTAGCTGTATTAAACCGAGTGACTGGGTATCAAAACTGTTTTCTAGCTCTGAAAAGAAAGACTCAAACTCGGCTTGTGACAAAGGCATGGCTGATTGTTGCATTACCCCGCCTTGGCCCGCTGTTTTATCCAGCCCTTCAGCCTCGATGTCTAAACCACTCAGTTCTGCTAATTTATCCGTTAATGCTTTCAAACGAAATGCTTCTGCTTGTAATGTCCCTAGACGCTTGGCGTAATATGCTTGCATTTGGGCTTTTTCAGTTTTGCTCTGTTGAGCCACAATCGGAACCTTATTGGGTTCTGCTGGCTTTTCGACAATGGTGATTATTTGTTTTTCTGGCTTATCTGATATTAATTGATAGGCCATGTATGAGATCGAGAATACGAAGAGAAGTGTAACTGTTGCAGCGATACGTAGCACCATTGGCGATAGATGCCAGTGCTGATGTGTCGTATTATTTGACGAAATAATGATAACCTGCATACTTATCCTTTTCGATTAAGACTTTATGGCTAAACGACCCACACAAATCAGTAATGTCTATCAAAAGCATGCTGCGCTATACAAGATGACACAACGTGCGCAATTGCTAGAACAGCTAAATCATGCCTTTCAACAAAGTCTACCCGCGCAATTTTCGGCGCATTGTAAATTAGCAAATATTAATGGTTCAACACTGATAATTCATACTGATAACGCATCATACAGCAGCTTAATTCGTTTCCAAGCGCCGGTATTATGCCGCACATTATCGCAAGAACTCTCTATAGATATTAACACTATTGAAGTGAAAGTTCGGCCAAATTACTCACCTTTTGAGAACCAGTCCTCAAATCCCATATCACTGCCATCTTCTGCCTCAAAAGCGTTAAAACAGACCGCAGATACGATGGAGGAAGGGCCGTTAAAGGCGGCGCTTGAACGTTTGGCTAAGCGCCAAAAACTTTAGCCGGTAATTGATGCCGCTGGTCGGCTAAATACGATAGGAGCCGTTTCATCATTTTCGAATGTGACTAACTCCCACGCGTCTTCGTCAGCTAATAGCTTACGAAGTAACATATTGTTCACTTCATGGCCTGATTTATGGCCACTGAAAGCACCGATCAAACTATGACCCAGCAGGTATAAATCACCAATAGCATCTAGCACTTTATGACGAACAAATTCATCTTCATAACGTAAACCGTCTTCATTGACGACACGGTAATCATCAACGACGATGGCATTATCCATACTGCCACCGAGCGCTAGATTATTTTCACGTAACTTTTCGATGTCTTTCATAAACCCAAAGGTACGAGCACGACTGACTTCACGAACAAAAGACGTTGAGGAGAAATCGACTTCTACTTGTTGAGGCCGGTCTGTGAATACCGGGTGTTGAAAATCTATCGTAAAGCTAACTTTAAAGCCTTCAAATGGTTCAAACTTCGCCCATTTATCACCATCTTCTAGGATGATAGGTTTTTTGATGCGGATAAATTGTTTCGCTGCGGCTTGTTCTTCAATCCCTGCTGATTGGACAAGGAAAACAAATGGGCCAGCACTGCCATCCATAATTGGCACTTCTGCGGCATTAAGATCGATATAAGCATTATCGATTCCTAAACCGGCAAAAGCAGACAGTAAATGTTCAACAGTGGAGACTTTCTGTCCATGTTCCATCAGTGTCGTTGATAATGCCGTTTCACCCACATTACAGGCTTTAGCTTTAATTTCAACGACAGGATCAAGATCCACCCGCCTGAAAATAATACCCGTATTGGGCGCAGCAGGACGCAAGGTCAAATAAACAGTGTCACCACTGTGTAAACCGACGCCAGTCGCACGAATCACATTTTTCAATGTCCGTTGCTTTATCACGCTGCAAACCTCCTTAAACCCATCTTTTGACCGGGTATTGTAACATAAGTGTCATATTTTCCACCCAATACTCTTTCGCTTCGTCTAATCTGCTTGACGACGTAAAAAAGCAGGTATATCCAAATAATCCATATTAATGTCGCTATTAGCCACTTGTTTTTGCTGCGCTTGTTCTTCATTGCGTAAAACAGTCGGTTTATCGTAGTCAATATCAACTGGTTTTTTAACAATTTCCATTTGTGGTGCTTCCAACTCTGTTGGTAAAGCCACTTGTGCTGCTTTTTCAGCGCCTAAACCTGTTGCGACAACAGTGACACGAAGCTCATCTGTCATGTCTGGATCAATGACTGTACCAACGACTACTGTTGCATTATCTGATGCAAAATCTTTGACTGTGTTACCGACATCTTCAAATTCGCCAATCGTCATATCCAGACCTGCTGTGATATTAACCAAGACACCACGAGCTCCCGCTAAATCAACATCTTCTAATAACGGACTAGATACGGCATGCTGTGCTGCTTCAATCGCACGGTTTGGACCAGACGCTTGGCCTGTCCCCATCATTGCCATACCCATTTCAGACATCACAGTACGTACGTCAGCGAAATCCACGTTGATCATACCTTCACGGGTAATCAATTCCGCAATACCTTGTACCGCTCCTAATAGAACATCATTGGCTGCTTTAAAGGCATTTAATAGGCTCATCTCTTTACCTAATACCGCCAAAAGCTTTTCGTTTGGAATAGTAATTAATGAGTCGACATGTTGGCTTAATTCATCTAAACCTGCATTAGCAACATTCAAACGTTTAGCCCCTTCAAATGGGAATGGCTTCGTTACAACAGCAACGGTTAATATGCCCATTTCTTTCGCGACTTGCGCCACGATAGGTGCTGCCCCTGTTCCGGTCCCGCCACCCATGCCTGCTGTGATAAAGATCATATCTGCTCCAGAAATAACTTCTGTAATACGCTCTCTATCTTCTAATGCTGCTTGGCGGCCAATATCTGGATTTGCGCCGGCACCTAATCCTTTCGTAATATCCGTACCTAATTGTAGCTGTGTTGTCGCTGAGCTTTTACGTAATGCTTGTGCATCCGTATTAGCACAGATGAAATCAACACCTTCAATTTGGTTTGACACCATATGCTCTAACGCATTACCGCCACCGCCGCCGACACCAATCACTTTGATGACCGCGTTTTGTGTATATGTATCTATCAGTTCAAATGTCATTTTTCTCTCCCCAGAGTTGAATGTTTAATAAATCTTTTGCTTAAAATGTTTAAAAGTTACCTTGGAACCAGCTTTTCATTCTTGCCAACATGTCTTTGAAACCGCTCCCTGCTTTAGTGTCTGTTTTCCCTGTTGTCTCCATTTGATTGCCAAACAATAAGAGACCTACACCTGTTGCATGTATTGGGTTTCTCACTGCTTCAACTAAGCCACCGACATGTTGCGGCAAGCCCAAGCGAACCGGTAAATGAAAGACCTCTTCAGCCAATTCAATCACCCCCTCCATTTTTGAGCTTCCCCCCGTCAGTACCACACCGGCCGCTAAGAGTTCTTCAAACCCGCTGCGACGTAATTCGGCTTGTACTAACAGTAATAATTCTTCATAACGTGGTTCAACGACTTCCGCTAAGGTTTGACGTGCTAATTGGCGTGGCGGACGATCTCCTACGCTTGGCACCTCAATCGTTTCATCTTCACGTGCTAACTGTGTCAATGCACAGGCATATTTCATTTTTATTTCTTCGGCATATTGCGTCGGTGTTCTGAGTGCTACCGCAATATCGTTAGTGACTTGATCACCGGCGATTGGGATCACCGCGGTATGACGAATCGCACCGTCGACATAAACTGCAATATCTGTGGTGCCGCCACCAATATCGACCAAGCAAACACCCAATTCTTTTTCATCTTGTTCTAATACTGAATAGCTAGATGCCATTTGCTCTAAGATAATGCCGTCAACAGATAAGCCACAGCGTTCGATACATTTACTGATATTTTGTGCCGCACTAACGGCCCCAGTGATCAAATGTACTTTGGCTTCTAGACGCACGCCTGACATGCCAATTGGTTCGCGAATGCCTTCTTGATTATCAATAATGTATTCTTGTGGCATGACATGAAGCAATTGCTGATCGCCAGGGAAGTGGACTGCTTTCGCCGCATCCAATACCCGCTCAACATCGCCTTGTGTGACTTCTTTGTCTCTAATTGCTACGGTGCCATGTGAGTTCAAACTACGAATATGGCTACCAGCAATACCGGCATAGACAGAATGTATTTGGCAGCCTGCCATTAGCTCAGCTTCTTCAACGGCACGTTGAATCGATTGAACCGTAGACTCGATGTTCACCACAACACCTTTTTTCATACCGCGCGCTGGGTGGGTTCCAATGCCAATAATTTCGAGCTTATTATCACTTGGACCAGCATCAAAAATGGGTGCAGCTACAATTGCCACCACTTTCGATGTGCCAATGTCTAAGCCTACAATCAAATCTTTATCACTTTTTTTTGTCATCATACTGTCCCGTTAAAATCAGGTTTAAGGCCTGGTTTCCAAATTACCGATAAGCCGTTGGGATAACGCATATCCATTTCGACAATCTGTGATTGATAACGCTGTAAGCCTTGCTGATAAACACGCAAAAACCGTTCAAATCGCTGTTGACTTTCTGCACGGCCTAAAATGACTTTAACGCCATTATTTAATGCCATACTCCAAGCACGTCTCTGATCCATAATGAGTTCTTTTATCTCTAAATCATGGGGTTGTAATACTTTATTCATATTTAAATAGCGTTTTGTCATTAATAATTGACTGCTTTTAGGTCCGGTTAAGATTGCTAATGTCACAGGAAACGGCTTGTTAGATTCAGGAAATAATTCTCCTTCATCATTCACATAGGCCGCTTTATTCCATCGAGCCACTGGCACTTGTTCTTCGACGACTAGGTGCAGGCTATCTGGCCAGACGCGTTGTACTTGCACTTGTTTTATCCAAGCTAGGCTCTCGCCCGCATCGCTTATTTTGTCGACGTCTATACTCAAAAAGCTGCCCCGGGTATATGGTTTAACCGCCTCAACTAAAACTGCTTTATCTACATGATTAAACTCACCTTCGACGGTGACATGTAAAATCGGCAGGATATGACTTTGGCGAGCATATAAGATACTGGCTGCCACAATGACGAAAGCAAGTATCACTAGCCCTTGGCGTGCAACATAATGCCAAGCAATCACTTTTTTCTCTTTACGCACAGGTTTACGGGTGGCGCCACGTTTGACTTGTCTCGCCATTATTTCGCCTCCTTTTTTATGCTTGTTTCAAGAATTGCCATCACTAACTGTTCAAAACTTAAACCAATTTGTTTGGCTGCCATTGGCACCAAACTATGGTCAGTCATACCAGGAATACTGTTCGCCTCTAATAAATAAAATTGTCCATCTTGATCCCGCATCAAATCGACTCTGCCCCAGCCTTGCATTCTTAATGCTTTAAACGCTTTCAATGCAATGTCCTGACAAAGTTTTTCATCTTCGTCACTCAAGCCTGCTGGACAGAGGTACTCTGTTGTATTCGCTTCATATTTGGCATCAAAATCATAAAAATCATTGGGTGTTTTAAGTCTAATAACCGGCAGTGCCTTTTCGCCCAATATTGCAACGGTATATTCGCCACCATCAATCCAGCGTTCTGCAATGACTTCATGGTCATAAACCAGAGCAGCATCAATAGCATCTGATAGCGCTAATGGCCTTGTCACCTTCGTCATGCCTATGCTTGAACCTTCATTCACCGGTTTCACAAATAATGGCAAACCTAATTGGTCAATCACACTTTGTGGGTTCGTGTTCGCATCAACTTGGGAAAAACCAGCTGTTGGCAGATTTACTTGCTGCCAAATGTCTTTGCTCAATGCTTTGTTCATGGAAAGCACCGCACCAGTGATATCTGAACCGGTATACGGTATCGCAAGACTATTCAGTACACCTTGTATCTGGCCATCTTCACCACCACGACCGTGTAAGATGATAAAAGCACGATCGAACTCCCCCGCAGTCAATTGCCCCGTCACATCTTGATCGACATCAACTTTATGGGCATCAATACCTTGGCTTAATAAAGCGCTAAGTACCATCTCTCCACTGCGAAGTGAAATGACCCGCTCGGCTGATTGGCCTCCCATTAATACCGCTACTTTGCCAAAGTCAGTCACTGACATTATGCGACCTCCCCGACAATGTGGACTTCCGGTTGCAATTGCACACCATGTTCTAACGCAATTTTTTGCTGAACTAATAAAATTAACGATTCAATGTCGGCTGCTGTTGCTTCACCGGTATTAACGATAAAATTGGCATGTTTTTCTGATACTGCTGCACCACCAATACTCAAGCCTTTTAAACCTGATATTTCAATTAAACGGCCAGCGAAATCATTACCCGGGTTTCTAAAAACAGAACCCGCGCAAGGCTGACTCGTCGGCTGTGTTTCATTCCGACGTTTTAATAGGGATTTAATTTCTGCTGTTTCTTCTGCCTGGTCACCTTTTTCAAGCTTAACCGTACCGGCAATAAACCATTCCTCTTTCGGACCGACGACATGGCGGTAACTGATGTCGAATTCATCAGGTGTTCTCTGGTGGAATTGACCTTGACGATCGACTGTTGTCACCTGTGAAACTAATGACCAAGTCTCCGTACCATGGGCACCGGCGTTCATTGCTAATGCGCCGCCAAATGTGCCTGGGATACCAGCAAAAAAAGCACCGCCACTCAGGCTCGCTTTAGATGCTTGTTTTGCTAATTTACTACAGTAAACACCCACTTCTGCCTCAATCGAATCCGTTTTAACCGTGAAATTTTGTAAGATACCCGCGGTTGAAATGACCGTGCCAGGGAATCCACCATCTCTGACCAATAAATTACTACCTAGCCCTAACCATAAAACGGGTTCTGATTCAGGTAGCTGACTTAAAAACTGGCCTAAATCTGCCTTATCTGTTGGTTTGTAGAATTGACGTGCAATACCACCTACACGCCAAGATGTATGTTTTGCCAACGATTCATTAATTCGTAATTCACCACGACAATTTAAGAAGTCTGTCATTACTGATAGCCTCCTAATGTTTTGGCAATTTCTAATGATGTTGTTCCGATATCACCTGCACCCATTGTCATTAAAATATCGCCATCAACAAGTAAGCTGGGTAACAACTCAAATAAAGCCGTGTTATCTTCTACAAAAATTGGATCAATCTGGCCTCGAGCCCGCACCGCACGGCATAGGCTCTTACTATCTGCACCGGTAATTACTTTTTCGCCTGCTGGATAAACTTCTTGCATCAACAACACGTCAGCACTTGATAGCACATGTGCAAAGTCATCAAATAAATCACGCGTACGACTGTAACGATGCGGTTGGAACAATAAGACTAAGCGGCGTTCTGGCCAGCTAGCTCGAGTTGCTGCAATAGCCGCTGCTAATTCTGTTGGATGATGGCCATAATCATCAATCAATAATGCTTTGCCACTCTCGACATTAATATCACCGATAATATTAAAACGACGTGCGATACCCGAGAAGTTATTTAACGCGTTTTGACAAGCTTGTATTGAAACATCTAATTGGCGCGCTATGACAAAAGCAGCAGTTGCATTTAAAGCATTATGTAAACCCGGCATATTCAATGTCATTGAAGCCGCACGACCCGTCGCCTTATTAGTCACAGTGAAATGGCTTTGGCCATCAGCTTGCTGCAAATCAGAAACTTTGAAATCCGCTTCTTCTGAAATACCATATGTCAGAACTGGCCGAGTCACTTCTGCTAATATTTCTTTGATCACGGGATCATCGATGCACATAACAGCCAGACCATAAAACGGTAAATGATGAAGAAATTCTAAAAATGTTGCTTTGAGCTTATTAAAATCACCATCATAAGTAGCCAAATGATCTTCATCGATATTCGTCACAACGGCTATCACTGGCTGTAAGTATAAGAATGACGCATCACTCTCATCGGCCTCAGCCACTAAATATCGTCCAGAGCCCAGCTTGGCATTACTACCCGCGCTATTTAGGCGGCCACCAATTACAAAGGTTGGGTCTAATTCTCCTTCGCTCAATAAGGCAGCGATTAAGCTGGTTGTTGTGGTTTTTCCGTGGGTACCTGCTACCGCAATACCGTAGCTGAAACGCATTAGCTCGGCCAACATCTCTGCACGAGGTACGACAGGAATTCTTTGCTCTTTAGCCGCTACTAACTCAGGGTTTTCTTGGTTTATCGCGGTTGAAACGACAATGACATCAGCACCTTCCAAATGGCCCGCATCATGTCCAATTTGAATCCTTGCACCAAGTTGGCGTAAATGTAGAATAAGGCCATTTTCACGTAGATCAGAACCCGATACTTGATAACCCAAGTTCAAAAGTACTTCTGCGATTCCACCCATACCTACACCACCGATACCAATGAAATGGATGTGTTTAATCCAGCTCTGCATTGCTGATATCAATTTATCCATGACTCACCGCCATGCAGATATCTGCGATTGTGTTCGCTGCTTCTGGCTTTGCCTGCGTTCTAGCTGCTGTTGCCATTTTCAGTAAAATGGCTGAATCGGCTGTCAATGCCAGTAGCTGCTCTGCCAATAGCGATGCTGTTAGTGTTGACTCAGGCATCAGCACTGCCGCGTCTACTTTTAACAAAACCGAGGCATTATGTGTTTGATGATCATCGACCGCATAAGGATAAGGCACTAAAATTGATGCCACACCCGCTGCTGATAACTCGGCAATGGTTAAAGCACCCGCCCGACATACCACGATATCCGCCCAGTCATAAGCCCCAGCCATGTCGGCGATAAATGGGCTTACTTCAGCCTTAATACCAGCGAGTTTATATTGTTGTTGACAGTCTTCGATGTGTTTCTGACCACATTGATGATTCACTACAAAATCATGCTGTTTGCCAATGACTTTCATGGCTTGCGGCAAAACAGTATTGAGTGATTTAGCACCCAAACTGCCACCTAATATTAATAGTTTTGTTTGATTTTTATTGGTTTTCTCTGTTGGCTCAGCTAAAACCGAAATATTTTCTCTCACGGGATTACCTACCCACTCTGCATTAGAAAAGCTATTCGGAAAGCCCTGTAGAACCCGCTTGGCCAATTTAGCTAACAATTTGTTTGTTAAACCTGGAATCGCATTTTGTTCATGGATAACAACTGGTTTTCTCAATAACCATGCTGCGACGCCACCGGGACCAGAAGCAAACCCACCTAAACCCAAGACCATATCTGCTTGATGCCGTTTTAAAGCACCCATCGCTTCTATCACTGCTTTTATCAGTTTAAACGGCGCTGTTAACCAGCCCACTAGGCCATTTCCACGTAAACCTTGTACGCTAATTAAATTTAATGTGTAACCAGCTTCAGGTACTAAACGTGATTCAATGCCTTTTTCTGTACCAATCCAGGCAATATTTTCACCACGTTTTTTTAATACATCTGCCACAGCCAATGCTGGGAAAACATGACCGCCGGTGCCGCCCGCCATAATCATAATATTAGCCATTAGCGTTTCACCCTTGCTGAAGCTTGCTCAGGGAAACGTGTCTCTAAATCAACACGGAATAATAAGGCAATGGCTAAGCAGGTTAATAACAGACTACTGCCGCCATAACTCATCAATGGCAATGTTAGTCCTTTAGTTGGTAACACCCCCATGTTAACGCCCATATTCACGCAAGCTTGCAGCCCTATCCAAATACCAATGCCATAGGCAATTTGTGCACCGAAGACTTGACCTGCCAATTCTGCAGCACGACCAATTGCTAGGGCGCGCCAAATAAAAACCGAAAATAATACCAATATGCTTAAAGCACCAATCAAGCCGAGTTCTTCAGCTAAAATTGAGTAAAGAAAATCTGTGTGTGCTTCCGGTAAATAAAACAGCTTTTGCATGCTGCTCCCTAAACCCACACCCAACCAATCGCCACGACCAAATGCAATTAGGGCTTGCGTTAATTGGAAACCACTACCAAAAGGATCTTGCCAAGGGTCCATAAATGTTTGGAGACGTTGCAAGCGATAGGGTGCTAACCAAATTAAAACAGCAAATAATCCAGCAAAGATTGTCATTAAAGCAGCGAAAACATCTAAACGCGCTCCACCCAAAAACAACATGGCGAGTACAGTTGATAAGATGACGACGACAGATCCCATATCTGGCTGCATCAAGAGTAAGATTGCTGCTACCCCTAACAATATTAATGGACCAAATACCTTAAAGAATGAGCCATGCAACTGGCCATGATGACGATGTAAATAATCTGCCACATAAATAATCGAGAATAATTTAATTATTTCAGCGACTTGGATATTCACAGGCCCTAATGGTAACCAACGACGGCTGCCATTCACTTCACGGCCAATCCCAGGTATCAACACAAGCATCAATAAACCCACACCGACTATCAGTAATAAAGGGGCTAATTGGCGCCAGACTTCTAACCGTACTGTTAATACCATTGCCGCTATCGCTAGCCCAGCTAAGGCGAAAATCAGTTGACGATTAAAATAAAACAAAGGTTGATGCAATTTTCCATCTGCAATCGAAATTGATGCTGATCCCACCATAATTAAACCAATAATTAGCAAGGTACCCGCAGCAAAAACGAGCGCACGATCAAAGTCATATTGGATGATAGCCTGACTCACGACACACTCTCCTGCACAGCTTGGATAAAGCTATCGCCGCGTTCAGCATAACTGCCATACATATCAAAGCTGGCACACGCCGGCGATAATAAAACAATGTCACCTTCTACGGCATCAGCCTTTGCCTGTCTTATCGCATCAACCATGTCATGTACGTGATATTTCACTACATTTTCAGGTATATTTTCTGCTATCACCTTGGCATCTTGTCCCAGTAAAAGGACTGTCTTCACATGTTGGCTAAATATTGTTCTCAGCTCTGAAAACTGTTGATTTTTTCCTACACCGCCAGCGATAAGAATGATATTTTTATGTGTGACTAAACCTTCAATTGCAGCTATACAGGCTCCTATATTAGTCGCTTTTGAATCATTGACCCAACGAATACCTTGCTGTTTAGCCACAAGTTGACAACGATGCGGTAAACCACGATATTTGCAGATTGATTGCAGCATGGCAGTCATCGGCAGAGACATCGCTTGCCCTATCGCTAAGGCCGCCAAAGCATTAGCCATATTATGTTTGCCAGTGATTTGTAATTGTTCTGTATCGATGAGTTTTTGTTGGCCTTGTGCTAAATACGTTTTGTTACCTTCTTTAACAATTCCAAACTCATTGTCTGCAGGTATATTTAGTGTGAAACCAATTTGTTGGCGATTTTTTCTTGACCAACTATTTACTATTGCATCGTCACGGTTAATCACCATTGTGCCAGAGCCGACATAGATTTTTGCTTTAGCATTTTGATATTGTTGTTCATTATCATAACGATCAAGATGATCAGCGCTGATATTAAGCACAACGGCTACTTTCGCATCTAAAGATGACACTGTTTCTAATTGAAAACTCGACAATTCTAAAATGTAAAAGTCTGGTGCTGGCTCCTTGATTAGCTCTAAAGCCGGCACTCCGATATTACCGCCAACTTGGACGTTTTTACCCGCTGATACCGCCATTTCAGCCACCATCGTTGTGACCGTGCTTTTGCCATTTGATCCAGTAATCGCTATTACGGGCTCATTGATATAACGGGTAAATAATTCGATATCGCCAATAATTTCGATCCCGTGCTTATGCGCTGCTCTTATTTCTGGTAGCCGTGGATCGACACCAGGGCTAAGGACAATCGTGTCACTCCGTAACATCCAATCGCTTACTAAACCACCTGTCTTTACTAGCACTTCAGGCAATTCTTTTTGCAGCTCAGCTAGAGCCGGCGGGGCTTTCCGTGTGTCCATAACGGCAACAACGTGACCTTTTTCTGATAGAAACCGCGCACAAGATAGTCCGGTTTGGCCAAGGCCAATAATCAAGAATGTCTCTGCATACACTTGTTTATTTGCCATCATCATCATCTGATTTTCAGGCTGGCTATGCCAACTAATAC
>Ga0233444_10001044_pt1 | contig 32661 bp, 22 predicted proteins | sample SI_124_October20_6_FD_182792 | JGI IMG/M metagenome (GOLD analysis project Ga0233444, IMG submission 182792) | Seawater microbial communities from Saanich Inlet, British Columbia, Canada - SI_124_October2016_10_MG | ecosystem: Environmental > Aquatic > Marine > Inlet | place: Canada: British... | reverse complement strand
GTGTTCGTAATGTAAAAATCGGAGTTAGAGAATTACAACGTATCAAAGAAGAACGAAAGTTAAAAGGTGTACGAGGTTCACTACCCAAAAAGAAAAAAGTTAGAAAATCTTCTGACTGGCAGAAATACTACTCATCAAACGATTGGATTAAAGAACAAATCTCAGAAGGTAAAGAAGAAGAGTTCAAACGAAGTGTATTACAATTCTGCTATTCAAAAAAATCATTATCTTATTATGAAGTACATTATCAATTCAAATATGATGTACTTTCAGATGATAATTGTCTAAATGGTAATATATTAGGAAAATTTTATAAAAAAGATTTGGATAATTAAAATATTATTCGTATATTTGTTTATTAATTGTATATACACAAAAAATAATATTATGACTTTAGACCAAATAGCAAAAAAACATGGTATAAATCCAAATTCTTTGAATGCAAAGGATGATGGATTAAAAATAGCAGTAAAATCAATTCAACAGTTGATTCCTATTCTTGAAAAAAGAAAAACTGACCCCCAAACCATAAATGATATAAAAAAACTAGGAGAATTCCTATTTGATGTATCTGATTCAAGTCTTACATAAATAATTTGGTAAATCCAAATATTTTTCGTATATTTGTATAAAATTTAATTTATGCTCTCCGCAAGAAATAAGTTAGTTGTTATAAACGTATTGGATTCTGCATTAGGTGTTGGTACATCAATGAAAGGAAATGAACAAGCACATCATTGTCCTTTTTGCCATCACCATAAGAAAAAACTCCAAATAAATTTAGAATCTCAATATTGGCATTGTTGGGTATGTGACTCTAAGGGTAGGAGTATTCAATCCTTACTTTATAAACTAAATCTTGATAAGAGTGAATTAGCAAGAATTCATTCTATATATGGTGAGTATAAACCAAAACGAAACGAAGTAGAAGTTGAGAAGATAGTTCTCAGACTTCCAAAGGAATTCAAAACACTTTCTAAAAAACCAAAATCAATTAATCCAAGTTATAATCAAGCAATTCATTATCTCAAACAAAGAAGTATTTCTATGGATGAGGTTTTGAAATATAACATTGGTTATTGTGAGGAAGGATTATATAGTGGTAGAATAATTATTCCATCTTATAATGAAGATGGTGAATTAAATTATTTCATTGCTCGTTCTTTTTATGAAGATGAAAAGATGAAATATAAGAATCCACCTGTCAGTAGGAATGTAATTGTATTTGATAATCAAATTGATTGGAAAGAACCTATTACATTAGTAGAAGGTGTTTTTGATTCATTCTCAGTTAAGAGAAATGTTATTCCTATTTTAGGAAAGTTTATACCTCGAAGTTTACAAAACAAAATTAAAGAGAAGGGTGTAAAGGAAATCAACATATTGTTAGATTCCGATGCAATAGATGATTCTACTAAGCATGCAAACTATTTTATCAAAAATGGTATAAAGGTAAAGAATGTTATACCTGAAGGTGGTGATGCTGGTGAATTGGGATTTGATAAAATAAATAACTTGTTAAAAGAAACCGAAGAAACCGGTTGGGATGATTTAATCCTTTCAAAACTAAATAATATATGATAGTAGAAAAAATCTACCATTTAGCAGATTTACATATTCGTAATCTAAAAAGACATAAGGAATATAGAGAAGTATTCCAAAAATTCTTAAACAACGTAGATAAAGATAACATTGAGAATTCAGTTATCTATTTAGCTGGTGATATCGCACACGCAAAAACTGAAATGAGTCCTGAGTTAATCAGAGAAATCAGTTGGTTCTTAACTGAATGTGCAAATAGAAAACACACATTCTTAATTACAGGTAATCACGATTGTAACTTAAACAATAATTATAGATTGGATGTACTTACTCCAATTGTAGAAAACTTAGAAAATGATAGAATCCATTATCTTAAAGACACTGGTGTGTATCCCTTCCATAATCTTACTTTTGTGGTATATTCGATACTCGATAACCAAGAGAATTGGCCAAAGGGAGAATTGGTAGAAGGTGAGAATACTATTTGTTTATTCCACGGACCTGTTAACTTAGCACAAACCGATATAGGATATACTGTATCATCTAATTCATTCACAACTGATATGTTCGATGGATTTGATATGGTGATGTTAGGTGATATACACAAAAGACAAACATTAGGAACTCCAACAATAGCATATGCTGGTTCTATGATTCAACAAAACCACGGAGAATCATTAGAGAAGCATGGTTATCTATTATGGGATGTTGAAAGTAGAACTTTTGAGGAAGTTGATATTCCTAATGATTATGGTTTCTATACTTTAGATGTAAACGATGGTATAGTTCCAACAGTTACTAATATGCCAAAGAAACCTAGATTAAGAGTTAGAGTTTCGAATACTGACCCTTCTCAGATTAAAAAGGCATTAACAAAAATTAAAAAACAATATAAAGTACAAGAGTTCACTGTTACTCGAATGGATACCTTATCTAAACAAAAGACTGGTAACTTCGATGATAGATTAGCAATTGGAAACGTTAAAGATATTGAATTCCAAAACGAATTGATTAAAGATTATTTGGAAAGACAATATCTTGCAGATGATGTAACTATTGATAAGATAAAACAAATCAATAGACAAATCAACACAAAGTTGGTTGATGATGATGTAACACCTAATATACAGTGGGTTCCTAAACAATTCGAATTCTCTAATATGTTTTCATATGGTGAGAACAATAAGATACGATTTAATAATGCAAATGGTATAGTGGGTATATTCGCACCAAATGCTTCAGGTAAATCATCTTTATTCGATGCACTATCCTTTTGTATATTTGATAAAACAAGTAGAACCTATATAGCAAAGAATATTCTTAATAATAGAAAGTCTAACTTTTATTGTAAACTACACTTTCAAATACAAGATGTAGATTACTTTATTGAGAGAAGGGCTAAATTAATTAATAGGGGGAAAAATCTAAAAGTAGATGTATCCTTCTGGAAAGAAGATGAGAGTGGTATTCATTCACTGAACGGAGAGCAGAGAAGGGATACCAACTCCATCATTCAACAATACTTAGGAACGTATGAAGATTTTGTTTTAACTACTCTTTCTTTACAAGGAAACAACACTCTCTTTATTGATAAATCACAAAGTGAAAGAAAAGAAATCTTAGCACAATTTATGGGTGTGGACATCTTTGATAAATTGTATTCACATGCTCAAGAAGAAAATAGAGATAATGCTTCTTTAATACGAAAGTTCAAACAAGATGACTTTACTCAAAAGTTGGCAGATATTCAAACTGACTTAAAAAGAGCAGAAGCAGAGTATAAGTTGGAGGAGGTACATCTAAAAACTGCTAAAGAAAAGGTGGAGAAGCACAATCAGAAATTAATCTCCCTCAACGAAAAGATTGTAAAAGTTAAATCCGACAATTATTCTTTGACCGACCTAGAAAATAAAAAATCGACTTCGGAAACTTCATTAACCGAATTGCTATCTCAAAGAGATAAGACACAATCTAAGATTGGTAAGTTAGAAGAAACTCAAATTGAATTAGAGGAAAAAATTGATTCATATGATGAGGATAAAATCGATAAGGGTCTAACCGAATATACTGAGTTGGGATATGACCTTACATTGGTTGAAAACAATATTGAGAAACATCTTATAAAGAGTGAATCCTTTAATGAGAGAAAACAACATTTGGATTCCCATAAATACAATGAAGAGTGTGATATTTGTATGGAGAACTCACAAACTATCTTAGAACAAAAAGAAAAGGTAGAGAGTGAATTAGAAACCATCAAATCAGAACTAAGTGATTTAGAAAACAAACAATCGGAGTTGGTATCTAAACGAAACGAGTTAGCACCATTTCAAGCAGAGTATGAAAAGTTGAAAAAACTTAAAGAAGATGAAAACAAAGTAAGTAGAGATATTAACATACTTATCAACAAGTTATCAACATTCGAAACTCAAGAAATCAAACTAAATAGTGAACTTATTCAAGTTACACAAATTATAGATGATTATTTAGAGAATGAGAAGCAAATAAAAATTAATAAAGAACTTAGAGATGAGATTGTAGATGTAAGACATGACTTGGGCAAATCAAAACAAATCTTGTTAAATAGTGAATCAGACATCTTAGTTCTAAATGGTTCAGTATCTTCTTTGAAGAATCAAAAGAAAACAATAGAAGATAGAATTGAGGAGGTATCTCAGTTGGAAGAACAACATGGTTTGTTTGAATACTACCTAAACTCATTAGGAAAAGATGGTGTATCTTATGAATTAATTTCTAAAGCACTACCAATGATTGAGGGTGAAGTAAATAACATCTTGGGTCAAATCGTAGAGTTTGGTTTACAATTAGAAATGGATGGTAAGAATATTAATGCTAACATTGTCTATGATGACCAGAAGTGGAGTTTAGAGATGTGTAGTGGTATGGAGAAGTTTATTAGTGGATTGGCAATTAGAATCGCTCTAATCAACGTATGTAACTTACCAAGACCAAACTTCTTAGTAATTGATGAAGGATTTGGAACATTAGATAATGAGAACCTAACATCTTTGTATATGTTGTTTGCATATCTAAAAACACAATTTGATTTTGTAATGATTATATCACATATTGATTCAATGAGAGATGTGGTAGACTCTCTTATGGAAATTAAAAAAGTAAATGGATTCAGTAACATTAAATTTTAATAAATGGGTATAGGAATAATAGGTCAAGGTTTTGTAGGAAATGCAGTTTATCAAAAATTCAAAAAGTATTACAATATAAGTACTTATGATTTAGACTCATCTAAAAGTAATTCATCAGAACAAAAAACATTAGATAATGAAATTGTATTTATTTGTTTACCAACTCCAATGGATGAGGTTGGTAGATGTAATACCTCAATTGTAGAATATGCAGTTAAAAGATGTTTTGAATTTGGTGTAACCAAAACTGTTGTTATTAAATCAACTATTCCACCAGGAACTACCGAAAGATTAAATAAAAAGTTTCCATCTTTACAGATTGTATTTAACCCAGAGTTTTTAACTGAAAGGAATGCGATAGAAGATTATAATAATCAAAATAGAATTATTTTAGGAGGACCAAGACCATCAACAACAAATCTAAAAAGGATATTTTCAAAAGTATTTCCTAAAGCAAATATAATCAAAACCGATTCAACTCATGCTGAAATGGTAAAGTATCTAACTAATACATTCTTATCGGTAAAGGTTTCTTTCGCGAATGAGATATATCAGTTATGTGAAGGTTTGAATATTGACTATGATAAAGTTGTTGAATATGCAACTCATGATGACCGATTGGGTAACTCACATTGGAACGTACCTGGTCATGATGGTGATTTTGGATTCGGTGGACATTGTTTTCCAAAAGATTTATCGGCACTACTTTACATTACTCAAATTATGGGAACAACAAATAATGTTTTATCCGCAACCCAAAAAACAAATGATTCGGTTAGGAAGAATAGAGATTGGGAACAGATGAAAGGTAGAGCAGTTAGTTAGACCTTAAAATGTTTTGTGGTTGAGTTTGTTTCGGTGATACTTTTTCTTTTATAAGAGACTCTACTAATCCATTCATCTTATATCCCTTTTCTTTACAAAAAGACTTTAATAATTGATGAACCTCAGCATCAATTTGTAACATTGCATATTTTTTATTCATTTCTTTAGAACTCTTTAGTTTTCTTTAGAATAAATATTCTAAATTATATTTTTGAAATATTTATACTGGAATTAAAGGAACTATTACTTAATGGCAAGAATTAAAAAATATTCACCACTTCAAAATTTATCATCATTTCAAACATTTATAAATGATGAAAATCCAAATTCAGATTACTTTAGAATAACCGAATTTAAGGATACGTTTACTGGTGGTAAGAATGGATTTCTTATAGAGGGTTCAGAATATCTAAAAGAATCAACCGAAATAAAGATTGAACTTTTAGATGTTAATGGAGACCCAATCTACTTTGAACCAGGTAATGGTATTCCGGAATACTACGAAGGTATATCTAAACTAATAGCTGTTTACATTTATAATGATACTCCAATTGGATTGGGTAAGATTACTGTTTTAGGTGAACTAAAGGAGTATGATGATGAGGGAGTTAAAAGAGTTGTACCAGACCAATGGGAGGGTGCTTATAATGTTAAGTGGGAAAGAACTTTTCAAGTAAATAAAAATATATCGAATGAAGATAGAGTTAGGTTTTATAGAAGACCCGAAGTTACTATTGATGAGATAAACAAACCAATTTTTAGCAATAATTCAAGATTAGTTACTCAAACTGGTACTGTTGATGGTATTCCATTAGTTCCGATTGAAAATACAAATTTATCTAATTTTAGTTTACCAACTTCATATAGATTAAAAATTAAAACAGGAAATAATTGGACAGGCTCTATTGAAGGAGACCCTATAAATTTTGATAATATAAACTATAATCCAATAGTTGAAGAAGTTGTAAATGAAACTGAGTTAATAGTAACTCCACCATATTCCGAAAATGGTTTGGTAAAATCACTTACCAATGAAAACTATTCAGTAACGTTCCCATATTTAGAGGGTATTAATGACTTAGCAACTGCATTAACTGGTTCTTTCGCAAAAATAAAAATAACTGATATGAAAACTTTCGTAGGAGATGCTGCGAGAGTAAAAATATTTAGAAGGTCTCAATCCAATGTAACCGATTTCGAATTTGTACAAGAAATACAATTAGAATCAAATGAGTTACTACGAGACATTGAAACCTTTTCAGCACCAGAAGAACTTTACGGGTTTTTTACTGAACCTATAATAGAAGAGTATTGGGTAACATCATCTAATGATTTAAGTGTTTCCCTTAACCAAAACTTTTTATATAATTCAGCAAGGTTAAACTCAACAGGTGATAATTTATTTTTTACAACAAAAAGTTTAGATATTGAAAATGATATTGAATACTCACTTGACTTTAATACAAGACTTTCTGGAAGTTTAGTAGCAGGAGAAAAACTAACTGTGTTTTTGAGTGGTTCTCTAAATAATGTAGCAAAGTCTCAAACGATAATCGAGATACCTTCTTCTAATGGACTTTTTCAAAAAACAAACTTTAATGAAAATTTTATAGCAGATGAATTTGATTCTGCACAACTATACTTTGATGTAAATGGCTCTAATTGGTATATAAACAATTTAAGTCTGAAAGCATCTCAAGAAACATCATTTTCACCTGATGTCATAACATTTATTCAAAATGTTCCAAAGACATTAGCAGTTGAAACATTTGATTATAGGTTTGAATTTTATGATATCAATAACAACTACATTCCTGTTTTAGTAGAAGCAACAAAAAGGTTTGATGGTGGTAACTTAAACTTATTTGATAAAGAACTTGAAATAACTCCATCTAATTTATATTTTACATTTGATTCGGCATCGCTTCCAGCAAATCCAATGCCACCAACATCAATAATATTTGATATTGAAACAAGTTTATTGACAGGTTCCATATCATTTACATCTGGTGCATACGATGAGTTTGGGAACTTCCTATCTGCGTCAGAATACGCAGGAGGACAATATCCTGGATTATTAAGAAATATAGATACAAGAACACCTGTTCTTAATGTTGCAGATTTTACTGGTTCAAGAAGTGATATCGTAGTTCAATATATTAGATTTACTGGATTCGCAGAAGGTATATCAGATGAAGTTGTTATTACACGGGTTCAAGATGGAAAGGGTGGTGTAAATTTTGAAATAACACCATTTAGAGGAACATCGATAAAAAATAATTCTGATAAAGATTTAGAAATACAAGCATATCGTATTGATGGTATAAATAGAATTGAGTTAAAGGATGGATTACCTCAGACAGGATTTTCAGATGCCAAACTTAGGGTATTATCCTCATCAATTGACCCAATCACATCTGATGTATCATCATCATATTTTTTATTATCTGAAGTACAGACAAGTGGATTTATAAGAGGTTTAACTGCGGGTACAACTGGTAGTGGTGAAATAGATTATAACGCAACTTTTAACAGAGATTCAATAGATAAAGAACTTACGGTTTATTTAATGGATGGACCTACTTCTGAATCTATATTAACTTCTATTATTCTAAATGATTTACAAGATGGTCTTGCAAGTGGATTTATTAGTTTTGATGCAGAACAATTTGGAATAAAACCGAGAGATGAAAGAGTTTTCACTCCAGAGATTGGTAGAGTTACTGGTTCTTTCTATTTAAGAGGAACTAACTCAAGTCCAATTAGTGGTACTTTAGATATCTACCCATCAATGTCGGTTGACCCTGAGACAAAAGAACCATTTTATTATATGTTCTACGTTACTGATTCGTTTGATAGAAGAATCGATATTGTAGTAACTGATAAAGACAACAACATTGTAGATAGTGGTAGACCTGGTGAGGAAGTTTCATATTTCGTACCAATAGAACGAAAACAATTAACTACAACATTTACATATACTGAGGATATCACATCAGCATCGATTTCAGTAGATAAAACATTTTTTTCTGTACCTGATGGATTACCTGGTGTAGATTCTATTATAGTTGATATAGACCCAAGACCAGTAGTTCTTAATGCAGACCAACGAGGAAATGTATTTAACTATTCAAATGCAGATACAACAATTACTGTAACACAAGGTAGATTACCACTTATATTTGATGATACAAAAAAACCTGGTACATTTACTACATCATCAATAACTCCTTTAGGGATTGAGTATACAACTTTTGATGAAATTCTTGGAGACGCAACAATGTCTTTAAGTGGTTTCCGAAGAATGACAGACCTAACAGCAAGTGTTACATATGATTTGGAAATCCATCCATACTTTACGGGTTCATTTTATACACAAAGTTTTGTTCAACAGTTTAAGAAAACACTAGAAGGTGCAGATGCAATCAATATAGAATTAGACCCAGTGTCAGTAACAATAGATGCAGAAGAAAACGGAGGAATAGTTGACTTTAGTTCTGCAAATACAACATTGAGAGTTAAACAGGGTGATACTTACATGGAGTTTAGTACATCTTCTTTAGTTTTACCTGGTACATTTAGTGCGTCTCTTTCTCCAAACCAAATATCAATTGGTACATTCTCATCTTCAAATGATAATTCAACTGAAAGAAATTTAGATGATACACTACATTTTAGAGACTTTAATAACTTTTTAACTGATAGTGGTAGTGTTGATTACCAAATTAAAATATATCCATTCTCAATTACAAGTGGAATATTAAGTGGGTCTCAAACCGTAAATAGAAAACAACTATTTTCAAAAAATAAAGAAGGTATACGAGCAAGAAGTGTTGAACTATCAACCACAACCGAGGTAGCAAATTATGATAAGGATGGTATTATAACATCACCAGTAGACGCATCATCTTTAGAACCAACATCTATATTTCTTACAGCAACACCATTTAATATAACATCATCTCAAGCATATTATGAATTCTTTCAAGAAGGATTCGCAGTTACTTTTCCTGGTACAAACAATCAGTTTGAAGTTGGGTCTGGTGATTTACCTGCACCTGGTACAACTACAACGTATAGAGTTGATTTACGAGATGGTTCAATAAGTGGACCAGTATTCGCAAGTAAGGAAGTAACTATATCGGGTGTACAAAGTGGAGCAAATAATTATCAGGTATTTTTAACTAACCCATCACCAACAATTACAGTTAAGGTTGATGGAGAACTTGATTTAAGTACAACTGGTACTCAGATAAAAGCATTTAAGGGTACTCAAGAACTAACTAATGTTCAGAACTACTCTAGTCAACAACTTGATAATGTAGGTGACCCTATTGGTACACTTGGTGAGTTTTCTTCATCTATATTTAACTTAGATACATACATTACTCAACCAAGTTTCCCACAAGGAAACCCTGCGTCAGTAGGACCATTAACTGATTGGACTTTACCACAAGACAATCCAACTGCAACTGTAATTTACAAAGTTGATATTGAAAATGGTAGAGCAACTTATTTCTTATCACAATCAATAGCATCAACAAAAGAGGGTGATGTGGGTCCTGGTCTTGTGTTTAGAGGGCCTTGGACTGGTTCAATAGAATATATCTATAACAAAGAATCTAAACGAAGAGATTCTGTACTTTATTCTGAAAGTGGTAATGAACCATATGATACCTATTACGCAACAAAAGACAGTGGTTCTTCTTTTATAACTCCTAATGATTCATCACCTGGTGCAGGAGACGCTCAAGCACCAACAAGAGATGATGGTAGTGGTGGTAGAGAAGTAAATACTGATTATTGGGTATCACTTGGTCAAGAAGAATTCTTCGTAGCAGCAAAGTTAGCAATATTTGAAGAGTCATTTGTAAAAAATACACTTAATGTTGGTACACCACCAACTTCATACGCAGTCAATCCACAAATTACAATTGCAGGTGGTACTGATGAACCTTATATTGCAGTAGGACAAACGGGTACTATCGGATTCCAAGAACAAGGAATTTGGATGGGTATGTCCAATTCGGCAGGGGATGCGGGAACAAGTATCCTTCCAAAGATGTCAATGAAAAGTAACACCGTTAGTGGAAAGTATAAATCGTTAGAATGGAATGGTGAAACACTAACTATCAGAGGTGCACTTAGACAAACACCTGAAGGTGAGGTAGAAAGCAGAATTCTTGCAGCATGGAGTACTCTCGTAAGTGGGTTTTCTTTTATAGTAGGAGATACAACATCTAATAATGGTATAACTTGGGAATGTATCTTAGTTCATGATAAGGGTGTTGGTAACGATGAACCTGGTGTAGGTTCTTCATACACAACATATTGGCAAGAATCCAATTTGGCAGCAAAAACATTAAGATTAACCACAGATGGTCAATCTTTTGTAGAAGGAACAAATGGTGTACTAACTCCTGATTTTATTGAGTTTACTGCTAATAAAGAAAATATAGGAACTGCAACATCTTGGACAACTTCACCATCGGTAACTCTTTATGATGCATCAACTGGTGGTAGTTCAACCACAACTGGTGATACTGTTTATTTGAGAAAAGGAGATTTTGGTACAAACACCGCAGTTACTGTTACTGCTACTGCTGGTGGTAAATCTGATGAAATAACTGTTGTTAGACTCACAGATGGTTCTAATGCAATCACATCCGTATTATCAAATGAATCTCACACATTCCAAGCAAATTCTACTGGAACTATAACCAACTTTTCAGATAGTGGAACTGAAATAAATGCATATGAAGGAACAACTCCATTAACTTTCAAAAACCCAGACCAAAATATTGATATTAATGTTAATTTTGAAATACAGGGTCCTGGAAACGAAGGTCAAGGAGATGCGGTAATTACATTTAGTGAAAGTGATATAAGTTCAGGACAAGCATCGATGCTTCAACTGATGCAAATTCTTGCGGAGTTAGGAATTCTTTGGGTACATGATGTGAATGTTGATGGTGGTTTTCAATCCGAGGGAGTTGATGTACAAAGTGGATTCGATTACGCAAAAGTTAAAGCTATCAATAATACAAGTGGTACAAATTGGGAAGTAGTACTTTCAGATGAATACGAAATTAGTGGACAAGGTGCATCTGGTATCTTATTTGATTTTTGTGCATTTGATGGTGATAGTGATTATCAAATTCGTACAAGTAATCCTTCAGCATTGAATAATTCTGAATTCACAATTGAAGCATCATTATATAAAGGATTTACAGGTGGACAATTTCCAACAATTGGTGGAGGTGGTACTACAACGGGTACAATAGGAAATTTAACAAACTTTAGTACAGCCAATGGATTTATCAATCATGTACTAAAACATAAAAAAGCAAATGGTGATATTGTTAGACTTGTTAAGAAACAATCATTTACACGAGCAAATGCTGGTGTCGATGGTACTTCGGGAACTGCTGGAACTGCTGGTTCCTCTGGAGCAACTGGTGCACCTGGAGCACCTGGAGCAGGAGTAGTATTCAGAGGAGTTTATGATTCAACTAAACTTTACTTTCAATCTACTGAGAGAACTGATGTTGTAGAGGGTAGTGATGGTAATTACTATATAGTTGATAATTCAAATAAAAATGGATTAGATACTTGGGATAATCCAGTTGGTGGTAGTGATTGGACATCATTTGGAGCTCAGTTTAGTTCAGTTGCAACTGATATTCTTCTAGCTCAAGAAGTTTATGTAGACCAAACAATTAACATTGGTGCAGATAATGCAGGAACTCCAACAATTGCATTAAATGCTGACGCAAGTAACAATAACGAAAATCCATTTATATCTATTGGGCAGGTAGTTCAAGATTTTGGAGAAGATGGAATATACTTAGGATACACGGGAAGTTTACCTGTTTTGTCAATGTCTACTGGTTCTAGATTTTTAAGATATAAAGATGGAGCAATTACATTATCAGATGCATCATTTACTGGTACTGGTTCTGCAATTATAGGACCATCACTATTCATAGGAGAAACTGGACCAAATACAAATGAATATAGATTTACTGTTGATATACTTGGAATTGTTTCGGCATCAGACGCAAATATAGCAGGTACGGTTCAAGCAAGTTCTGGTAAAATTGGTGAATGGATTATTGATGAGACAACAAATACACTTAGAGATGATGGTAATGAAATTATATTAAATCCAGGTGATGCTGACATAGGGATACCACCTAGTATAAAAATATTTAGTCAGTCATATGAAGAAGTGGATACAAGTGCACCTAGAAGTATGTCTGTATTTGTTGAGAATAATGCGTTCGCCATAGGTCTTAGTTCTGATGTCACTGAATCCAAAGCTTCTCTTAACTTAATCATGTCAGAGTTTTTACCATTTACTCCAACCCAAACCCGACTGGAGCAACAGGCCCCTGCAACAGATAATGGTGGTAGTTATTACTTTGATTTATCTCACCCATCAATGTTAAATCAGTTATTTAGTTTCTCAGTTAGAGAAGATGGTATTGGTACATATGGTGGTAGGTATAATAGACCAACAACTTTAGATACAAGTAACATTGAAAACCAACCATTCTTAATCCAAACCTCAAGTGCATTACCAGGTAATGCGGGTGCATATCTTACGATATTTCCATCTGAAAGTTTTGACCTTTTTGGTAATTCACCAGTATTAGGAGCATCTAGACCGTCAACCAATTTCTATTATTATAATGAAAATGCAACTGGTTATGGGGCACCTGTTCAATTATATGAAGCAGGTTCGAACCCATCAGAGTTGATTCCGGTATCAAGTAGAGAACAAATACGAATAGATTCGGTTTCGGATTTCTCATCAACAGCAGCACTAAACACAAGTTTTACATGGTCTGGTTCCGCAGCAACCTCTGTTGGAGGTCTTCGAAGTAATATATCCGCAACCTCTACTAGTAATGGTAAAACTTTTGCGAAAACAACAGGAACTTCAATACCATCAAACACTCCTATAACAATCTCAGCGGGTGTAAAAACATTTAAGGATATTACCATACCATATCTTCAGTTAAAACAAACTGGAATGACATCACCGCAAAATCCAACAATTGCTCAACCTTCCAATGACCCGGTCTTTTCAGGTGAGATACATGGGGGGATACAAGCATACCCATCTCCTCAACAACGAAGAGGTTCGGTTTATCTAGAAGTTATTAATAATGATGATGTGGTAATTGGAGAGACATTACTAAAAACTCTTTACACTTACGGTCCAACAAATTCATATTCCAATTATCAGGCAGAGGAAACATTTGGTGGTGGTGGTCAGCTTTCGGTAGTGGGTGATACTAAGATAACTTTATCGGATGGTACTACGAAGTTAGCAAAATATATTACCATCAATGATACGATTTTAGCATGGGATGATATAAATAAAAAATGGGTATCTGCTAAATTATCTAAAATTCATAAAAGAGATGTATCTAAAGTCTATAAAGTAACAACTACTGATGGAAAAGAGATTGAAGTTTCCAAAAATCACTGTTTTTGGTTATTTGGTACACAATTAAACAGTGGAAAGGTAAAAGTAACTAATTTATATGATGTTTATAAAAATCATACTGATTTACTAGAAGAAGATGGTTACCATGTTCGTATTAAAGATGGTGACTCTATAAAAGCAGTTAAAATAAGCAAAGTTGAAATAATTGAAAAAGAAGAAGAGGTAATAACCTTTAGTGTACCTCACTATGTAAACTATCTTTCAAATGGTATTATTTCTCACAACATCATCGGTGGGGATACTTTAGAATGGGTATATCAAATAATTGACGGAGCATCTTCAGGTGGAGGTAATAAATCTTCATCTTCAGAAACGGTTGAAAAAAGTATCTCTATTCAAGAAAGTGGACCTGCTAGACTTAGATATAGATGGGAAGTTGCATCTGCTTCTGGACAGAGTTTTTCTGTTACATCAGGTGGTGGGTTTACGGCTGGACCTTGGAACGTTCATACTACAACATTCAAAACAAATACCTCTACATCAAATTATACTGAAGAGTTTTTTAGTAATGGTGGTTATAGTTATGGAGGTTGGGACCAGGATATTACAGTTCAAGCAGAAAATAACTTTGTAGAAATAAGACCAGCAGGAATACAAGTTGTATCTAATAACGATAGATTTGTAAGAATTTTTAGAAGAGAATTGATTGATACTGCCACAAAATTATTAGAAGTAGGTGATGGTCATTTAGAAATTACATCAAGAGCATTTGCTGTTGACCCAGCAGCTTCAGCCTACGATGATACTAATGCACAAGCAATATTTGCAATGGGTAACATATTACCAATGAACCCTGATGTAGCTAGTACTAATAGTATAAGTGCAACTGGTGGAGTTTATAGACCATTTGCATTAGGTAAAGATGGAAATAGATGGAAATATCTAAATGGTATAGATATTAGTGGACTGGCAGTTTCACTTGTCAATTCTATAACAGGAACCACGGGTCAAACAACAGTCGTTAATAATAAAGATAGTTATGTAAAACTTCCTGGTGGTGTAATAATACAATGGGGAAGTGTTAATCAAGGTACTTCTTATGGTATAAAGAATGTTGGATTTCCAACTGAATTCCCAACCTCAATAAGTGCAGCTGTTTGTTCTACTCTAAGAAACTCAGCAGGTGGAAGTGGATTTAATCATGTATCTAATGTGGATAGGAATGGAATGGATATCATATTAGATGGAACATCTGGGTTTTGGATAGCAATAGGACATTAATAAAAAAATAAATTATGGCAATACAATATTTCGCACATTATGATACTGGTAGTGGTGATTACAAAAGTTATCATCCAACTGATATATGGACTGACTATGATTCTATACCAACTCCAAATATAGAACTAACTAAAGAGGAATGGATAGAAGCTAGAAGTAATATTAGATACAGAGTAATTGATGGTGTTCACACCGAAGTACCATTTACTACCGATGAAATAAACGCTGAACAATTACTTGGTATTAGAAATACACGAAACTCATTATTGAATGATAGTGATTGGGTAGTACTTCCTCATTCTCCTATTACTGGTTCTAAATTAGATGAGTGGGTTCAATATAGACAAGACTTGAGAGATATAACTTCACAAACTCCACCATATACACTCCCAACAAAACCAGAATAATTTTCGTTAAATAAAAAAAGTATATACTTATATATGTATACATAAAGTGGATTTAACATGGAACAAAAAACAGAACAATTAGAACAATCATTAGTTGAAAAACTAAAAGGAATTCAAGATGAACAAAACAATCTTGTAATTGCACTAGGTCAATTAGCAGTTCAGAGAAGACAATTTGAAAAAAGTCTTGATGAGTTGGATTCAAAGGAAGATGAATTTGGATTAAGATTAGATAAGTCAATCAACGAAATGAATCTTGAATTAGGTGAGATTGATAAAAAATATCCTAATGGACAAATTGATTTAGAAAAAGGAATTATTATTTTCTAAAATATTTGGTATTCAAATAATTTTTTCTTATATTTGTATTGTAGTGTATTTACACTATAAATAAATTTGTTATGGATAAAAAAAAGTTACTATATATTGCCCCCCATTTATCTACGGGAGGGATGCCACAATATCTTTTAAGACAAATAGAAAACTTTGTAGATGATTTTCATATACAAGTAGTAGAAGTCAACAATCATTCGGGAAATACGTTTGTAGTTCAAAAAAATCAAATAAATAGTTTGGTTAAATTACATACGTTGGGTGATGACAAATCTGAAATAGAATCTATTATAGAAAGTCAAACTCCAGACATTATTCATTTTCAAGAAATACCAGAACATTATCTTCCACATAACTCTTTAGAAAAAATATTTAATAATAAAAAAAGAGATTATAAAATAGTTGTAACCACACATGGTTCAAAAACAAATCCAAATGAAATAAGATTTCATGCAGACAAATATGTTTTAGTGTCTGAGTGGAGTAGAAGACAATTTGAACATTTGAATATAGACACCGATGTTTGGGAATATCCAATTATAAAAAAGAAAAAAAATCAATCTAAAGCAAAAAAAGAATTAAATCTTGAGCATGATTGGAAGCATGTAATCATGGTTGGTTTATTTACACCTGGTAAAAACCAAAGTGAAATTTTTAGAATAGCAAGACAGTTAGAAAAGTATAAAATAAAATTTCATTTCATTGGTAACCAAGCAGGAAACTTTGAACATTATTGGAAACCCCTAATGGATAATAAACCAAATAATTGTATTGTTTGGGGAGAACGAGATGATGTTAGTAGTTTTTACGAAGCAGCCGATTTATTTTATTTTAGTTCAACATTAGAACTAAACCCACTATCAGTTAAAGAAGCGTTGGAGTATTCATTAAAATCAATATTTAGAAAGTTAGAGACTTATTTAGATACTTACGATAATAATCCATTGGTTACTTACATTGATGATGATTTATTAAAAACAAAAAAGACAATTATAGAAATACTTAAACCAGAGTTTAATGAAATTCCTGGTTGGTTTTCATATGAAAAGGTGTACAAAAGAATGGTCAATGAGTTTAATGACAATTCTACATTTGTTGAACTTGGTTCTTGGATGGGTAAGTCATCAAACAAAATGGCAGAGTTAATTAAAAAATCTAAAAAAAATATTAATTTTACTACTATTGATACTTTTTCTGAATATAAAGAAAACTCTAAACAAAGTATTGTAAATGATTTTGATGGAGACATTTATTGTGATTTTATAGATAACACATTAATTTCAAACAACAAAGATTCATTTAATGTTATAAAAGACACCTCAGAAAGTTCAGTAAAATTATTTGAAAATAACTCTATTGATTTTATGATGATAGATTCTGATTATCAATCAACAGAAGAAAATCTGAATATATGGTATCATAAAATAAAACCAGGTGGAATTATAGCAGGTGATGATTTTAATGTATTTAATGAGGTCAATAAATCAGTTGAAACGTTTTTTTATAATCAAGTTGCAATTGATGGTCATTCTTATATGAGAAGAAAACCAAGAATTCAAGTTAAACACTTATTAACAAGACCTGATGACTTACGAGAAACTATATCACATAACTCATTAAAACAATTAGAAAGATATGGTATGGTTTACGAACCAATTATAAATGAAGTCTATGATGGATTCGCACCAAAAGAATTTTGTAGAAGACCAGACCATCTCAGTAAAGATAATAAACCAGGTGAACTTTATCCAGGTGCTGGTTTGGGTTGGATTACTGGTAGACATTATGGTTGTTATCTTGCTCATAAAACCGCAATAGAAACAATAGATACTGAAAATTTTGATTATACATTAATATTTGAAGCAGATGGATACTTGAGTGTTGGACTTGAAGAATTTACTAATATTGTACACAAGGCATGTTTTATTTCAGAAAGAGATAAAGTTCCTTTTTTATCTTTTGCAAATAATGGGTCTCAATATAAAGAAGTGATAGATGATTTATTTACAAAGACAGGTCATAATCAAAATCTTGCTCATTGTTATCTGATACCAAATAGAGAAAAAAGTTGGTGGGTTGATAGAATAAACGATTGTGAGTGGGATGTTGGTGACCTTTGGTTTAATCATGTTTTTTACACACACCCAAGACCAAGATACACTACAAATAAAGTATATTCACTTCAAGCAGATGGTTTTTCTCTTTTAGATTTATACGATAAAAAATGGTCATAAATGATTTACGATAATATAAAAATAAATAAAAATAATATTAAACAACTACCAAGTGTAGATGGTGATACATTTAACATTCATTTTGTAAATGGTCCATATGTAGAGGTTGTTGGTAATAGTGATAACGAATATTTAGTAAAATTTGTAAATCAAAAAAATGGACAAACTTTATACGAAAACAAATTAAAGGCAGGTCATTGGGCTAAATCAAATTATGAATATTTTATAGATTGGAAAATTGATATTTACCATGGTGATGATTTGGTTCATACTCACAAAATTAATCTAAAAAATAAAAAAGTATTTATTGCATTTGATTCAAAAGCACTTGGTGATACATTAGCATGGTTTCCATATATAGAAACTTTTAGAAAAAAGCATAATTGTGAATTAATTGTATCAACTTTTCATAATTATTTATTTGAAGAACACTACCCAACACTAAAGTTTGTAAATCCTGGTTCAACCGTACATAACCTATATGCTATGTACAAGTTAGGAATTTATTATACTGATAATAATAATCCAAACCCTTTATTAAATCCAAATAACTTTTTAGAACAACCTTTACAAAAAATGGGGTCTGATATTTTAGGACTTGATTATGTAGAAATAAAACCTAAAATCTCAAATAAAAAAATTAAAAAAGATGATAAGTTAATTACGATTGCTTTTCATGGAACTGCACAACCAAAATATTGGAATAATCCAACTGGTTGGCAAGATGTGGTAGATTGGTTAAATGATAAAGGGTATAAAGTAAAATTACTTTCACGAGAAGAGAGTGGATATATGGGTAACTACCACCCAGATGGTATCAAAAAACACCCAGAGGGAAGTTTACAATCGGTTATGAATCAAATGGAAAAATCTAAAGCATTTATTGGTATTGGTAGTGGATTAAGTTGGTTAAGTTGGGCATTAGGAACAAAGACAGTTTTAATCAGTGGGTTTTCAGAAAAATGGGCAGAAATGCAAGATTGTATAAGAATCGGTGCACCTAAAGATAAATGTGGTGGGTGTTTTAATAAACATAGGTTAGATGCAGGAGATTGGAATTGGTGTCCAGAACATAAAGGAACAGAAAGACATTTTGAGTGTACTAAATCAATAACTTCTAATATGGTAATTACTGAATTAAAAAAGTTCTTATGAAAAAAGTTTGGGTGAATGGTTGTTTTGATGTCTTACATCATGCTCATTTTAGATTATTAGAACACGCAGCTAGTTTTGGTGAACTATTGGTAGTAGGAATAGACTCTGATAAACGAGTTAAAGAACTTAAAGGTGATGATAGACCCTTTCACTCACAAGAGGAAAGAAAGTACAACTTAGAAAGAATAAAGGGTGTTAAACGAGTTGTGATATTTGATTCATCTGAAATGCTAGAACAATTAATAAAAACATTTGAACCAGATGTCTTTGTAATTGGTTCTGATTATAAAAATAAATCTATAATAGGTGGACAATACGCAAAATCAATTGTTTATTTTAATAGAATAGATAATTTTAGTACAACAAAAATATTAAACAATGAATAAGGTTTTATTAATAGGAGAACAATGTGATGATATCTTCATTTATGGAGATACACCAAGGTTATCACCAGAAGGACCTGCTCCTGTATTTATTCCTTTAAGGACAGTTAGTAATGGTGGAATGGGATTGAATGTATTGAGTAATCTTACATCACTAAAATTAGAAGTTGACTTTATTACACATGAATCTACTATAAAAAAGACAAGACACATTCATGAAGCATCAAACAGTTTACTACTAAGAATAGATGAGGAAGAACGAATAGATAGAATAACCGATGCACAACTTCTTTCTATTAATTATTCTGATTATGATATGGTTGTAATCTCTGATTATAATAAAGGGTTTTTAACGGAAGAAGTTATTAGTTTTATCTCATTCAGACACCCAAATGTAATTTGTGATACGAAAAAACAATTAGGGGATTGGTGTGAAAATTTACGATTTATAAAACAGAACCGTTCAGAATTTCAAAATAGTATAGAATATATTAATGACAATGGGTGGTTGGTAGAAAAATTAATAGTTACATTAGATAAAGATGGATGTATGTATCATGATATAGTATATCCAACCGAACAAGTAGAGATTATGGATATCTCAGGGGCTGGTGATACATTTGTAGCAGGATTTGTGAAAGAGTTCTTAGATACTAACGATATTCCAAAATCAATACAATTCGGAAATCGATGTTCAGCACAAGTTGTACAAAAACGAGGTGTTACAACAATAGATTACGAAAACTTATAATTTATATATTTATATACGAATATTCAAAAACAAAAATTAATTAATTTATAGTAATATGGCAAACGAAGAAAAACAACAAATTGAATTAGTAACAGTTACCTTAGATGAAGGTGTTATTAAACCGATTGTAGACCAAAATAATAAACTAAATCAAGCAGTAAATAGTTTCGGTCAATTATACATCCGTGAAAAGGAGTTAGGTGAAGAATTGGAATTATTACACTCTGACAGAGATAAACTTGAAAATGACTTCAAATCTGACAATCAAGAAATGAGAAAGATGATTGCAGCACTTGAGAAAGAATATCCAAGAGGACAATTAGATTTACAAAAGGGCACTATTACATATAACCCTGCAGTGTTGGAACAAATGAAGGAACAACTAAAGAATCAAGATATTCCAGCAACTGAATTACCAAAAGAATAAAACTCTATATTTATATAGTACAAAGGAAATAGTACTATATCAGATGAACGAATTATCTCAATTCTTAATAGAAAGTATTTTAGGAGAAACGAGCAGTGTAGACAACAAAGTTGTAGTCTATGCTGGTCGTTTTCAACCTTTTCATAAAGGTCATTACGCAACCTATTCCCACTTAGTAAAAAAGTTCGGAAAGAATAATGTGTATATCGGTACATCCAATAAAACCGATAATGATAAATCCCCATTCAACTTCAAAGAAAAGGTAATGATTATTACCAAAATGTTTGGGATTCCAAAAAACAAAATTTTTCAAGTAAAAAATCCTTATGTACCAACTGAGGTACTAACGAAGTTTGATAAAGATACAACTGCGTTTATTACTGTTGTAGGTAAGAAAGACGCTGGTAGATTAGGTAGTGGGGGTAAGTTCTTTACACCTTATAAAGATAACTTAGATTTCGAAGGATATGAAGATAAGGGATATGTTTACATCGCTCCCCAACAATCTAATCCTATAAGTGGAACTGAAGTTCGTAATGGATTATCAGCAGGTTCAGATGAAGATAAGAAAGATTTCTTTTCAAAAAGAGCATATCCAAAATTTGATAAAAAGATATTTGATTTTATAACAAATACATTAAACGAAGAATTTAGTATTTCGGAAGAACTATTACAAAATTGGTTAATAATTGAGGGTAGTGATTTAATTAAAGAAGCCTCACAAGTTTTAGGTTCATCTGAAGTTGATGATGGTCCAAACTTTTTATTTCCATCTTATACAACATTCGATAGAGTTTCTCAAAAACGAGCAGAAGAAATAGGATACACTGTTTTATCACAAATTATGAGTGATGACCTTACCGATATAGACCCACATCCAATTTATCCCGATGGACCTGTAAAAGCAGTAACTCCATTCCCAGCAGGTGTTGCTGGTAAAACAACCGCAACCAACCAAAAAGATTTTTACGGTTCAGATGCATATGATAAATGGTTCAAGCATGTGACAAGAATATCTGGGTTAGTTGGATATTCATTAGTTGACTTTATTGAATTGGCAGATGAAAGAGATGAGTCATTACGAGATTTAGATAAAGAAAAAGAAGAAGTAACTAATGTAGTGGGAGAGTCTTATGAAAAAACAGAAAATAATGATACTTCAATTAACTGTGAAAAATGCGACCATCAGTGGGAAATAGAAACAAATGATACTCAGAAATATTTATGCCACAATTGTGGATTTGACAATCAATCAAAAGAGTATGATTTGGAAAAATTTGAAGCATGGAAAAAATCAAACAATATTAATGAAGACATTAAACTTCCAGTAAATGTTGGTGATACTATTCTAACAGGTAGATTTAAGAATAAAAAGACAGTTGTTAAAACTATTGGTAAGGATGAACATGGAATGCCAACAATCAATGGTAGAAAAGTTGTAAACTTCAGAATCTTAAAAGAAGGTATACAAGTTCAGTTAGATGAAATCCCTATGGCTGATTTACAAAAGATTGACCAGTATGCTGACAAACAACTTAATCCAGTAGATGTGGTTCTGACTGATAAACATTTCTTCGATAGATTAACTGACCCAAGAAATAAAAAAGAAATATCCCAAGCCGAATTAATCGGATTCTTTAAGAGGTTAGGAAAAAAGAAAAAAGATTTCTTAAACTTTCTTAATTTGTATGGACAGATTGTAGCAAAAGATAATAGAACAAACCTTAACATTCCATTTATGAAACAAGCAAACAAAGTGATTGCTAAAACCATAATGAGAAAAGATGATTTCAAAACACCAGACCCAAAATATAAATTCGAAGGTGTGAATGATTTCTTTTATATAAAAGAAAACAAAGATACTGACAGTCCCTTTAATGACTTTGCTAAAGGTAGAGGAAATGGAGCTGGAACAATTTCTAGTAATGCAAAAGAAAAAGGTGGCGATTCACTATTAACACACCATCATTTTGATGTAAAACTTCCTTACTATGAAAAAGCATCAAATGGTAAATTTGACTTAGAACAAGCTAAAGAAGAATTCAAAGAAACTCATGAAAAAATTAATTTCAATATGAAAGATATTGATTTTCAAGAAGAAATGGGTAGACTTGAGGTTTTGGGTGAATTAATTATAAAATATAGTTCACTCAAAGAATATGTAATGTTTAAGAGTAACATACAATCAACTCCAAGTAGAAAAGGTTTAGGAGATAGTGAATTGGATGAACTCGTACCATACGCATTAGGTGGTGGTATTACTGAATCATTGATTTTGGAAGGAGGTGCTTATGGACATATGAATCACCCATTCGATACCGAAATAAATTTAACTTTTGGACAACTTAAAGATATTGTAAATAAAGCATTAGAAGGAAACTTAGATTTAGCTAGAGAAAAGACAGATGGTCAAGCATTAGCAGTTAGTTGGAGAGATGGAAGATTAGTTGCGGCAAGAAACAAAGGACATTTGAAAAACAAAGGAGAAGGTGCATTAGATATTAATGGTGTGGCAATGAAGTTTGCTGGTAGAGGAGAATTGGAAAAGGCATACAACTTCGCAATGAAAGATTTAACGAAAGCAATATCTAAGTTGAGTGAAAAACAAAAAGATAAGATTTTCAAAGGAGGAGCATGTTTTATGAATTTGGAAGTAATCTATCCAACTTCTGTTAATGTAATACCATATGGACAAGCACTATTAGTATTCCATGGAACAATGGAGTATAATGAAGATGGTGTTGCTATTGGTGAGAACCAAGACGCAGCAAGAATGTTAGCAGGAATGATTAAACAAGTAAATGCAGATGTACAATCAGCATATACTATTTCTGGTCCTCCAATTAATCAATTACCTAAATCAAAAGATTTAAGAAAACTAAAAGGTCCTTACAATTCTAAAATTTCAAAATTACAATCTAAATTCAAATTAAAAGATACCGATGGAATTGCTGATTATCATCAAGCATTTTGGATGGATTTTGTAAATAAAAAATCTCCAACTAAGTTAGATAATAGAACTTTAATGGGATTAGTTAAGAGATGGGCATTCTATGATAAATCATTTAGATTAGATAAGAAGAATTTTAGTGATGAGAAAACTTTGGAATGGGCAAAAGGAATTGATAAGAATGACCATGCTAAAATGGCTAAAGATAATATTAGACCATTCGAAGATATCTTCTTAGGTATCGGAGCAGATATACTTTCATTTATGAGTTCAGTATTGGCTGCTAACCCTGATAAAGCAGTTAGGGATATGAAAAAGAGATTGGATAAAACAATCCAAGATGTTAAGAAATCAGGTGATGTTAAGAAAATTAATAAACTTAAATTAGAACTACAAAGGTTGAACGCTATTGGTGGTACTGATAAGATAGTTCCTAATGAGGGAATCGTATTTGTATATGGTGGTAAGACATTCAAACTAACAGGAACATTCGCACCTCTCAATCAGATTCTCGGTTTATTTTACGAATAGTAAAAAACTTAATACTTATATATACAGATATATAAGTTACGATTTTATGACTGAGAAAAAATTCAATAAAAAATATATGCACCCAACTCGTAGAAAGTTGGTTAACATGATTCAAACTGGTGAGTATGATAAAGATACTCAAATATCATTATCCAATATCAAAGAAACAACAAAAAGAAATGTTGGTGATATATGGGAAGAAAATGGTGTAGTTTGGGAACAAAAATCATATGGTAGAGTAAAACAGTCTAAAGCATCTTCGGAGTTATCAAAGGTTAGAAAATATTTAGAAGAACAAACCAAAGGTAAGGGGGATAATTGTGAAAACACAAAATATTCAGATGCCGATAAAAAACTAATAAAGAAAACTGGTTTTTGTGGAGCTTGTTTATCAAGTAGAGAAACACAAATAAAACTTGATGGTATGTGGGAATTTTATAATGAGTATAAGATATATTCTAATATGGCAGCACACGGTACTGAAGTTTTAGAAAAGTGGAATCAAGCATTGAATGAAGTTAAAAATATTCATGAATATGTAAATGATGATGGTTCTATTGAGAAGTGGACATCTAATGAAGATGTTAAAGTATTAAGAGAACAAATAGAGTCTGATATAGAAAATGGTAAAAAAGAACTTATCGAAGTTATAGAAAAAAGAAACGCTGCCTACGAGAAATTAAAACCTATGAATTATGAGTTGGTTAAAGAAATTTGATTTGAAAACAATAATGATAATGGCACTATGTGTGGTATTGTTATTAAGAAGTTGTGGTGGTGAAGAAGGGGAAAAAGAAATAGTAAATGTAGATGGTAAAGATTATGAATTGTTAGAACAAAAAGTTGATACTATTGTTGTAGAGAAAACAGTTAAAGTTCCAACATATGTACCAAAGTACATTACTAAAGTAGTAACTGAAACTGTTGAAGTTGAAGTTCCTATCGATATTGATACATTGAAAATTGTAGAAGATTATTTCGCAAAGTACGAAGTAAAGGATACACTTAATCTTACATATGATTTTCCAAAAGGTGTTACTGATTCATTAGGAAAGAAACCAAATCCAACTTTAGGATATGGTATCCTAACTGATATCATTTCACAAAACCAAATCCAATCAAGAGATGTGGATTGGTTCTTCCAAATCCCAACTGTGTATAACACAACAATTGTAAAAGAATTACCAAAGAATGAATTTTATTGGGGATTGAATGGTGGTTTCAACAAAGAAGATATAATCAGTAATGTTGGAGCTGGGTTAATCCTAAAAAATAAAAAGAATAATTTATATCAATTGGGTATAGGTATTCAGAATAATTCTAATACCTCACAATTAGCACCATTTATTACTGGTGGTATGTATTGGAAAATAGGAAAAAAATAAATTTAGTTTGGCTAAGAAATCATCATTAAAAGAAATAATTAAGATTGAGTATCAGAAGTGTGCTTCTGACCCAACCTATTTCATGCGTAAATATTGTATGATTCAACATCCTGTTAGGGGTAAAATTCCTTTTCACCTATATCCTTTCCAAGAAGAAACTCTAAATGAGTTCAAAGACCATAGATATAATATCATTCTTAAATCCAGACAAACTGGTATATCGACTTTAACGGCAGGATTCTCTTTATGGAAAATGTTGTTTAACGATGACTTTAATTGTTTAGTAATTGCAACAAAACAAGAAGTTGCCAAAAACTTGGTAACAAAGGTTAGAGTAATGAATAGTTATCTTCCTTCTTGGTTAAAGTTAACAACTATTGAAGATAATAAACTATCCCTTAGATACTCAAATGGGTCTCAGATAAAAGCAACATCAGCAGCAGGAGATGCAGGTCGTTCTGAAGCACTATCCCTTTTAGTATTCGATGAGGCAGCATTCATTGATAAGATTGAAGAGATATGGGTATCGGCACAATCTACATTATCTACTGGTGGTAACGCAATTATTTTATCTACTCCAAATGGTGTAGGTAACTTCTTTCACAAAACTTGGGTAGGTTCTGAAGATGGTACTAATGGATTTAATAATATTAGACTACATTGGTCAGTTCATCCAGAAAGAAACCAAGATTGGAGAGATGAACAAGAAACTCTATTAGGACCAAAAGGAGCAGCACAAGAATGTGATTGTGATTTTGTATCTTCTGGTGATTCGGTAATTGACCCACAAGTACTTCAATTTTATAAGGAAACTTATGTACAAGAACCTTTAGAAAAAACTGGTTTTGATGGAAACTTATGGAAATGGCAATTCCCAGATTACAATAAATCATATATGGTTGTTGCCGATGTTTCTAGAGGAGATTCATCGGATTATTCAGCTGCTCATGTAATTGATGTTGAAGATTCTGAACAAGTTGCTGAGTATAGGGGCAAACTAGATACAAAAGATTTTGGTAATTTTTTAGTTGCATTAGCAACTGAATATAATCAAGCATTACTTGTAATTGAAAACGCAAATATTGGTTGGGCAACTATTCAACAAGTGATTGATAGAAACTATCCTAACTTATATTACATGAGTAAGGACTTGAAATATGTAGATGTTGAACACCAACATTCGAATAGATACAGGTCACAAGATAAAGGAATGATTGCAGGATTCTCAACTACATCAAGAACTCGACCTTTGATTATTTCAAAGTTAGAGGAGTATATAAGAGAGAAATCAATTATAATACGTTCAGTTAGAACTATTGATGAATTATTCACATTTATATGGATGAATGGTAGAGCAGAAGCAATGCGTGGATATAATGATGACTTAACAATGTCATTAGCAATATCACTATGGGTTCGTGATACCGCACTTAGATTAAGACAAGAAGGAATTGATTTAACTAAACAAGCAATCAACAGTATTTCATCTTATACTTATAGTGGAGTATATGGTTCAACTGATGTTGATGAAAATCCATGGCAGATGAAAATTGGTGAGGATAATGTAGAGGACTTAACTAAATGGTTATAAAATAAAAGTTTTATATTTATATAGTATAGGTTAAATAGGGATTAAGTATGAAAAATTATTCTAAAGAACTTTATAATGAATTCAAATTATCAATAGATGAAACTATCGAAGAATACGATGTTGAAAACTATCAAGATTTGAAAGAGTTTGTTCACTTTCTAAAAAACATAAAAGAGGACATTACTGAAGCAGAATATCAAGGTAGAGATATTAAGTTAAACAAACCGATGGCTGGTGATGTAAAGAAGTTCAAAGTGTATGTTAAAAATCCAAAAGGAAATGTTGTGAAGGTTAACTTTGGACATGGTGGAACATCTGCAAAAAAAGCAGGTGAGAAAACTATGAGGATTAAGAAAGATAATCCAGACCGAAAAAAAGCATTTAGAGCAAGACATAATTGTGATACACCAGGACCAAGACATAAGGCTAGGTATTGGAGTTGTAAAGCATGGTAAATAAATAAAGGTTATAAAATAAGAAAATAAAATGGCAGAAGCACAAAACAATAGTTCATTCTTTCAAAGATTAACAAAACTTTTTTCTACTCAAGCAATCGTAAAGGTTGATAAAGATGGAAAAAGGAGAGTTGTTGATACTGATGATAGACAACAAGGTGGTACTAATCTTATGAATATAAGAGATAGGTACACTAAACTACAAAGGTCTTTTTATGGAGACCAGATGGCAGCTCAATCAATGGCATACCATCAAGTTCGTAGAGAACTTTTTAGAGATTATGATGCAATGGATAATGACCCAATTATCTCATCAGCATTAGATATCTACGCAGATGAATGTACACTTAAAAATGAATTTGGAGAAGTTGTACAAATAAAATCAAAAAACGAAAAAATAAAAGAAATACTAGAAAACCTTTTCTATGATGTTTTGAATATAGAATTTAACCTATGGTCATGGACACGAAATATGGTAAAGTATGGTGATTTCTTTTTACTACAAGAAATTCAACCAGGTGTTGGTATTCTTAATGTAAAACCACTTCCTGTTTATGAACTTGAAAGAATGGAAAATACTGACCCAAATAATCCAAACTATGTAAAGTTCAAATTAAACCATGACCCCGCAGGTAAAGGTGAATATGAAAACTATGAGGTAGTACACTTTAGATTATTATCAGATACTAACTTCTTACCATATGGAAAAGCAATGATTGAAAATGGTAGAAGAATTTGGAAACAAGTTTCTCTTATGGAAGATGCTATGTTAATTCATAGAATCATGAGAGCACCAGACAAGAGAGTTTTCAAAATTGATATTGGTAACATTCCTCCACAAGAGGTTGATAACTATATGCAAAAGATTATTAGTAAAATGAAAAAAACTCCATTCGTAGATAAAAGAACTGGAGATTACAACTTAAAATATAATATCCAAAACCTAACTGAAGATTTCTTTTTACCTGTTAGGGGTGGTGATAGTGGAACTCAAATAGATTCATTAGGTGGTTTAGAATATACTGCTATTGATGATATCGATTACTTAAAGAATAAACTATTCGCAGCTCTAAAGATTCCAAAAGCATATTTGGGATATGATGAGAATGTAAATGGTAAAGCAACTCTTGCTGCAGAAGATGTAAGATTCGCAAGAACAATCGAAAGAATACAAAGAACTTTAATATCAGAATTAACTAAGATTGCAGTAACTCATTTAGCTGCTCAAGGTATTGAGGGAACTGATATGGTAGATTTTGAATTAGACTTAGTTAATCCATCTACAATCTATGAGCAAGAAAAAGTAAATCTTTGGAGTGAAAAGGTTAGATTGGTTTCTGATATTCAACAACTAAATATGGTATCTAAAGATTGGACATATAAAAATATATTTAACTTTAGTGAAGATGAAGTTGATTCCCAAAAAGAACAACTTATTGATGACCTAAAAGATAGGTTCAGATATCGTTCAATTGAGGATGAAGGTAACGACCCTGCAATGGAAGCAGAACCTACTGATATTGAAGATGAATTGGAAGAATTAAAGACTGAGTTAAAAAACAAAGGTGGTAGACCAAGAGAGGGAAACACCTATGGAAAAGATAAACATCCACTTGGGAGAGACCCACTTGGTAAAAAAGAAAATCAAAAAGCGTTAAAGAAAACTGAAAGTAAAGTTAGTAAAACTACGCAAAAAGTTGCGAAAGAATACGTTAACGGAGTTTCAGCAAAAAGAAGGTTGATGAGTGAAAACGGAGACTTCTTAGATGACGCAAATTTGATTGATGAATAAAAATTTAGGAAATCAAAATTAACTTATATTTATATACGATGTATGCTATCGTATATTCATATATTATTATAGGATAAAAACACAATGAAGAGGGTAAAACATTCAAAATTTAAGAATACAGGTATACTGTTTGAACTTCTCGTAAGACAAATTACGTTAGAAGTTCTTAATGGTGATACCACGGAAAAAGCTAAAAAAATCGTAAGTGAGTTTTTTAGTCCAAAAACAGAGTTAAACAAAGAGTTGAGATTATACGAACTTCTTATGAAGGAAAAGTATAGTTCAGAATCCAGAGCTGAAAAGTTCATTGATACTGTTAACGAAGCTCATAATCGTATTGACCAGAAACAATTACATAAAGAGAAGTATAATCTAATTAAAAAGATTAACGAATCATTCAATATGGATGAATTCTTATCTTCTCCTATATCTAATTATCGTTTGATGGCATCTATCTATAAGATTTTTGAATCTAAACAGATGAATAACTACGATGTTAAGGATGTATTCAATTCAAAAATTACCCTTATTGAAAGTATTACATCTAATACAGCAACTAAAACTCAATTAAAAAAAGATAAATTAGTTGAATCTTATAAAAAACAAGAAAAAGATTTAAGATTACTTACTTATAAAATTTTAGTAGAAACTTTCAATAAAAAATATTCTAACTTAAATGAATCGCAAAAATCTTTATTAAAAGAGTACATCAATAATTTAACTAATACAACTGGATTCAAATCGTATGTAACAAAACAGATTCCAACTATTATAAAAGAATTAAACTCAATTGAATCTAAGGTTACCGATAAAGTAACTAAAATTAAGTTAAAGGAAACTATTTCTGTTTTATCTAAAGTTAAGATTGGTAAAAATGTTTCGGATAATCATGTTTCATCAATAATGATGTCATATGAATTAATAAAAGAATTGAAGAGTAAACTATGAATCTGAAAGAATTAATTGAAGATTTAATTGCAGAAATAGAGCAAGAAAACTTAGATGTTGATGAGGCAACCACTACTGGTAATGTAGCAGGTTATAATACCCCAAATGCATTTACAGATACCGATGGGACTGATGATGAAGCAGAGTCTGATGTAGACCATATTATTAAAGTAAGTGGTGGTTATACTAAAGTTAATGAGAATCGTTGGAATGAACTTAGAAAATCTGATGGAACTCCAAAACAAAAAATTGGTTTAGGGATTAGAGGAATCAACAAACAACTTTCAGAAATGGAATCATTTCTAAAGTGGTATGGTAAGATTAAACAAGAAAGTGGATTAAAATCCGAAGACCAATGGAAACGAACACAAAGTCATCTCTTTAAGATAAGAGAAAGGTTAAATAGAATATCAAAATCGATATCGGAACTATAAAACAAGATTGGCAATTATGAATATTACCAGAGAAGACATCAAAGAAACACTTAGACAGATTATGTCAGAAGAATCTGACTATCAAAAATTTTTTAGAAAAACTTTAGAAAAAGCAGGTAAATCTATTCCATCAATGTCAGATGAAGAAAAGAAAGAGTTCTTCAATAAAATTGATAAGGCATGGAGTGGAAAGGGTGAAAAGAAAAACGAAGGTAATGCCTTTGGTGCTGCTGTTACTAAAGCAAAAGAAAAAGGTGAAGATGAATTTGAAGTTGATGGTAAAACATATAAAGTTGAATCAGTAAACGAAGGTAATCTTAAACTTTCATCATCTGCCAAAAAGTATTGGAATACTCCATCAAAAAAATTATTTGGAGGAGGATATAACCTATACGATAATATACCACCGTCTCAATGGAACACACATCCTGAAATCATAGATGGATATGGAAAAAACGCAGGAGCTGATATATTCAAAGGATTTATACGAGATAATATAGATGGAAAGGGATATCTTGACTCAAAGATTGCAAAAATGATTGGATTACCAACTAATGTTTCTATTATAGATTACTTGAACGATGGTGGTAGTGGATTGAATGGAAATAAGAATTTCAAAAAATTTAACAATTGGTTCAGTGCTTTATATGATATCTATGAAGAGATGGAAAAAAAGTTTGGAAAAGTTAAAGCAGAATCAGTAAACGAAGGTAGAGCATTTGTGCAAGCTGCAAGAAAAGCAAAAGAAGAAGGTAAAACCGAATTTGAGTTTAATGGTAAAACTTATCCTGTAACTCTTAAAGAAACAACAATTTCTGAAAGAAGATTGGGAAAAGTTGATTTATTGAGAAGTGTTGAAGATGGTGAAACCTCAAGAGTTGAAGGAGTTAAAATTTCAAAAGATTTAGCATTTGAATTAAGAATGTTTTTACAAAGACCTCTTTTAGCAAGAACAAGAACTGGTATTGCTATTGATAATGCACAAATGAAAGATGCAATTTCTATGTTAGCAAAAGTTGGTGTACATAAAAGATTATCTTCTGGAGTGAAGAAGGAATTTGCAGATTTACTAAAAAAATATAAATAAGGATAACCAATATGAAGAACCTATTAATAGAAACAAACTTATTTGAAGGAAAGGTGAACGAAGATTCATCAGGGAGAACTATGGTTAAAGGTATCCTTCAAAGAGCAAGTGCAGAAAACCAAAATGGTAGAGTGTACCCAAAAGAAATATTACAAAGAGAAATAAAAAAGTACGAAACACTTATTAAAGAAAGAAGAGCATTAGGTGAATTAGACCACCCAGACTCTTCGGTTATCAACCTAAAGAATGTATCACATAATATTAAAGAAATACATTGGGAAGGTGATGATGTGGTAGGTACAGTGGAAATCTTACCTACTCCTTCTGGTAATATTCTAAAAGAATTATTAAGAGCAGGAATCCTTTTAGGTATCTCATCAAGAGGTATGGGTTCTACTCAACCAATAAAAGATAACAAACTTTTAGTTGGTGAAGATTTTGAACTAATAGGTTGGGACTTTGTTTCCAATCCATCTACACATGGTGCATTTATGACTCCAATGAACGAATCAGTAGTAAAGAATA
>Ga0233444_10001039_pt1 | contig 32744 bp, 11 predicted proteins | sample SI_124_October20_6_FD_182792 | JGI IMG/M metagenome (GOLD analysis project Ga0233444, IMG submission 182792) | Seawater microbial communities from Saanich Inlet, British Columbia, Canada - SI_124_October2016_10_MG | ecosystem: Environmental > Aquatic > Marine > Inlet | place: Canada: British... | reverse complement strand
ACCGACGTTTTAGCTGCTATAGATCCTTCTGGAGTTGATAATTTAATTATACAACCTACTGGAGAAAATGATATTGATTATCTGCTAATGGCAGATAAAATAAGCACTAATGTAAGTTGGGCAAGTGGTTATCCTAATTGTACAGATAAAGATTTGATTGGTAATACAACTGTTTCTTATACAGACAGAACGGGTGATCCTACTCTAGCAGATGTCACTACAAATTTAGATAATTTTAATTCTCCTCCAACAGGTGATTTAAAGAGATCAAATATTAAATACGGTAGTGATACTTTCAGTTTTAGAGATAGCATAGAAAATCCTGTATTAGGTTTGTATGCTATTGGTTCCTCAGATTTCTGCACACTGCTATCAGAAAATAATGATTCTTTGACAGCTGAAAACTCTGACAATATTATATCTGATAATGATGCTCATCATGGAACAAGAATAGTAGTTACTAATAGCTACGAGCTATTTGACACCCACAATGTTGTTAAAGCCAATGGCAAATTAATGCTAAATACCTTTGACTCATTTGTTGCGGAAAATGGAGATCCTATTGTTCACGATTACGCTATTGCTGCACGATCTGGGGATGCTGCTTTGTTATTTCCTGGTACTAGACAGGATGATATAGTTTTAACATATCCAGATTCTATAGATTTATCAGATACAGTCTTTAACTATTATTACAATTGGGGTAAGCTAATACCATTCTCTTTCACTAACGACAAAAACTTTGTTAAAATTAACAAAATCTATAGTGGTATTAAAAGAACAACTAAAATTAGACACAGCCAAACACCACCTCAAGCGGCTAATTATAATATTAGTGGTTTGAAACAACATAGTTATACTATACAGTCTGGTGATTGTCCAACTAATGTATCAATTAGTGGTTTCAAAGGTTTTGATGTTACAGAAAATACTGCTACTAGCTACTCTACGGGCTTAGTTAATATCTACACTGTAGCAGGCACTGGAGAGACTCAACTAGATTTTTCTAAAGATATCAATTTAGATTCAAGAGAAATAAATAATATTAATTTACACACAGTTTCCTCGTCTAATGCTTCGCTAGATCTACCCATCATTGCTTCATATAATGACATATCTATTGTAGACACCGACTCTGTAAAAATTAAAAATTATTTCTATATGCCTGAATCTGGAATTAATGGCAATGGTACATTCACTGCTAACCTAGATAAAAATCATGGTTATATCGAGGAGCATTCAAGAATTATTAATAGGCTTCCTATAGAGTTCATAAATAGTAGAACTACCTTGAGTGGTATTAATTCTGTTAGTGGATATAGACCTAAAGACTATGTCTTTGATGTGCAAAGTATTAATGGGAATAGGATTACTGTCAAAGATGATAAGAATTATTTCCTTAAAGAAACTAATAGACCAGACTATTTTGAACAAGCTCTTAAGGGTAGTTATATTACTAATGGTATAGGTTTTAGCGGTTCGTTATTTCATAATGATAGTAATATTTATGATGTTAGATATCATTTTAACAATATCTTAAATAAAAATTTAGTAACGTTTGAATATAATTATGTTAATAAGTTATTCTCATTCTTGGCTCCTTCTGGCTTTATTAAAGAGTTTGATGAAATTAGTATTACTTTCCCTCCAGGTTTTAAATACAGTAACACTGTATTAAATTCATTAATCACGCATGATAACATCAAATCTGCTGAAAGTTTGAATGATCTAGAACCCAATAAAGACTCTGTGCTTTTAGAAACCTCAAAAAGTATAGATCCTAATGCGGGGCTTTCGCTTATACATATAACAGGACTATTAGTCGATAATACTTTTGATATTAATGGTACATGTTTTATAAATAATAATATTCCTAATAGATTAGATCCTGGATTTTTTGTCAATCATACAGGGAGTACAATTCCTGGTTATGAGATTAATAGTTTCATATCGGGATTTAGTTTTAGTGGCGTAATACCTAAAGATCATAATGTTCTTTCCACTAATTTAAATACATTATTGAGTAGTGAGCATGAAACCAAAGCATCTGTATTTGCAACAGGAAATAATTTATTTTATAGTGGAGCAAGATTATTAAGAGAGGCGACAGTTAATGATATAGGTTTTTCAGAATATTACATAATTAATAAATCTCATAATAACATTATTGAAGGGTTGGGAAATAGTCATATTGCATATACTGGATTTTTGTCAGCTCAAGGCACTAATACCAATAACAACAAGAGTTTTGAATTTTTATATCTAGGTCAAAATAGTAATTCTATCAGATTGAGTGGTATGTTCTCTGTTTCTGGTTCTAAAAACTTAAAAATATATAGAACAACATTCGGTGAACAAATTAATATATTTAGATCAGGATTAAATACTGTACAAGATATTCCGGATGTTTTATATACGACTAAAGGAGATATTCATCCATTAACGACCAAATCATTAGATATCTCAATTCCAGTAGATAGATTTGATAAAATTAAAGTAGAGTTAGATGTTCCTAATTTTGCTGGACGCACAAACTATTTTAATCTACATACATATATTGAATCTGATGTGACAACTAAACCGTATGTTTTAGAAAGTAATGGTGTTTTAAATACGGGTACAGACTATTTACCATATATTAATCCTGAAGCCCCATCATTAGTATATACTCCTAATGCTACACTAGATGCAAATGATTGCGTAGATTGCACCACAAATTTACCTCAGTACATACCTAGCATTAATAGTAATTATTCTATATTAGACAAGCATGATTACCACATACTTCCTGTCATAAAGACCAATAATAAATATTGTGGAGTTACATACGATAAGAATAAACAGGTATTCTTTAATGGTAATATTATAAAAGTTAATAGTTTAGATACGGTTAAATCCTATCTTGCTAAAGATGATGAATTAGAAATTTTACAGTGGAATGATGCTGCTATCTCAGGTACTCATGTAACTAAGTATATACATAAATATAATAAGACAGAAGAGAATAATTTAATTAGTGGTATATCTATTCAAGGAACAAAAACTATACCTCCTCAAACAGATGTTAAATATGGTATTTTGTTTCAAGATGAGCATAGATTTAATAAACCTTTTGGTACTATTGAGAATAAACTATTAGACAAAGAAGGTACAGTACAATTTATTAAGTCTACTTCAGGTAGTTTTAATCTATATGATTATAATAATATACATTACCACACCTACGGTGGAACTAGTTCGAACTTCCCACTTGATTCTAACGGTATTTATGTTACTCCTCCACAGACAGGAACCTATACTGTATCTCACAATGAAAAGCTTTGTGAATCAGGAACCTTGTGTGTAATTGTTTCTGGATACAACATTTCTGCATTTACTGGCATCCCAGATCTAAGAGATAGAAGAACCTTTGGTGAGAGTCCAAACAATATTGATATTAATGGAGTCAAAGGAAGAATTAGGCCATTTGGTGTTGACAAAAAAATGTATTTTGATTTCATTGATGGTTTCTCAGCAATTAGTGACGATTATTACATCGAGGATTTAATCGCTCCTGATGTAATCTCTATTAATATTCCTTACAATGCTGATTATGTTGGTAAGTCAGGTTTAGTTTATGTCATCGATAGTGATCAAAATATTAAGAGTCATTTAAATCCTAATTTAGATAACGCAATGGTGATCTCTAATGGTGTTGTAGGTAGTTTTGCTGCAGCAAACAAAAAAATATTTAATTATTTCGATCATGACACTAAGAGATGGAAGCATACTGTTCACTTTAAAGATAATCAAGTTCCTTATAATGGTTATGATATTACATTAAACGGAGAGAGCACTAAATTCTTATCTATCAACCCAAACACAATTAAGCTATCAGGTATAGAATATTCATTCGATGCTATAAATCCAACATTTACTGGTTTGATCAATAATTCATTGACGATACCAAGCAATGTAGCAGAAGTTAAATTTAGAGTTGTTACTTTGGATGGTGATCAAGATTTATTTAGTAGTAATGCAAAACATTCCACTCCTAGAGTTTCAATGTCTGGTATTGGTTCTTACAACGTAGAATTTGATGAGCCTGGAAATTATGGTTATCATGGTAGTGGTTGGGCAATAGGTCTTGAATGGCGTCCTCCTGCTGAAGATTTTACTAACAGAGAAACAACACTTAAAATTTCAGATTTTACAGGATCCACTACACAAGCATTTAATATATCTAAATTTTTGATACCTGAGATTACACCCTCTTACACAGGGTATGCTCCTAAAGACACCAACTGGCAGCTTACCTTTGATGTATCGAATATAGATGTAGACAGCAAATTAATAGCTAACCAAATTATGTTTACATTATCTAATGCTCCTGTTTCTGATCAGGTCAGTGTTAAGCACAAAGATGATACTTCGATTGTTTACTCTGGAGCAGCAGGCTCCACTACAGGAACGTATTATCCTGAACTTGTACTTACCGACATTACTACTAGTCCATTCACTCCATTGGCTACTGGTACTGGATCTATAGTTGTCTTAGATCATATATCAGATCAGCCCACCTTTGATTTACAGGTCAACAATAAGCCTGTAGCATATTATTTAGATATGGAACAACAAGAGCGTATTAAATTCCAAGTGCCAGCAATTTTAGGTCCTACTTCATCTGAGGTGCTAGATAATTTCAGCATAACGCTCAATCATAATGCTAATTACGAGCTGGCTTTATATTCTTCAACATATAATAGTAACACACAAAGATTTGATATAGAACTTATGCCTCAGAATACAGGAAATTCAAATTACTATTCTGATTCTTCTAATTTTGCTAATCAGTCTGCGTCTATATCATTTAAACAGCCTGTGTATGACTCCTTTGGTAATTATGCTTATCAAACATACTCTAAAAGTTTTGGATTTAATGTCGTGACGTACAAGCCTGTTCAATTTGGTCCTATTGCGAGCCAAAAAACAGGAGAATTTGGAGTAGACGCTCCATGGACATTGGATTTCTATGTTCTCAGTGGTATTTGCGAACATGATGAGAATCAAAGACCAAATGTTAGAGTTTTCGATACTCCTAACATGGGCATATATGGAACTAACCCTATAGAATATGATACAACATATACTTATGACAGTTCTTTAAAAAGATGGAAAGTTCAAATCATATCTAAACAAGATATGTTTAAAAATTACATAGATACTACAGGATTACATCCTATATCAATATATGTAGAAGATAATCTCAAGAGCAGTGATTCTAATGACGAATATAGTATTAAATATACCGGTATAAAAGAATTTAAAAATGTAATACCAGATGTTTATACCACTCCTAATAATTATTTCTTTACAAAAGCCGATAGCTTGGATCTTAATGAAAATAATTTAACGGACGATATTAGCTTTCCTGGTTCACTAAAAGAAAATAGTATTTCTTTGAGTTCTAGTAACACAACTCGTAGATATGACAGAGATTTACAACTTTGGCAAAATTCTTATATGGGCGATAGGATGGATGATAAGTTTGATGTTAGGTTAAATACAAACGGCAGTACACTTTCTGTTCAGTGTAAAGGCATAGGAAAAGATAAAATTATAGCAGTTGCTAAGTTTGACACCATAGAGATAGAGAGCAATGAATTACAGGGTTTGCCTTTAACTATTACTGGTATTGCTGGTTTTGAAAGTCCTATAGATTCTGGTATTCTAGTGAATCAAGGAACAGAAACCTGGGAGTTAGAATTTAAAACTATAGGTGGTTTAGCACATGCAAATTATCCACCAACCATTAGATTAACAAATATGCCTACAGCTTGCTCAGGATTTGATCCTTTGATAGATACTCAAATGCAATGTATTACAAGTGAGCCAACATGGAATCCAAATGATCGGGGCGGTTCTTGGAGCTATAGCTTCTCTGGAGTTCCTTCTTGTACATTATTGGGAGTATTTGACTTCAATATTTTAGCCATAGATACAAATACAGGACTTCTTCCTGCTAGTCCATACTTGCCAGATACTGATAGTGTAGATTTCAGATATACCTATATTGCTGGTCAATTTTCTGGTCAGCCTCCACAAATTGTACCAAGTCCATTATATCAAGGCATGGATGTCATGAAGCCTTTGTGTGGACCTACTCTGTATAAAAAACAAGCTGACTTCGGTCCTAGGGAACCTGGTATATGTGAGATACCTACTGGAATAAAAAGTTTTTCAGTTAGTGGTTCTCTTCCTTCTGGTTTAAGTTACAGCTTATATTTTCCAGAGCCTGGAGAAGTCCCTGTTGAACCCTACTCTAATCTGGGTAGTGGTTATATCATTATAGAAGGTTATCCTACAGAATTTGCTAGTGGAGGAACTTATTCTGAACAATTGACATTAGATATTGTTGATGCTAGAAATTTAACTGATACTCTGACATTTACTTTTGTAGATTCTTCTACTCCTAATGATCCTGATATTGGTATATCTGTTTATTTTGAAAATGATCAAGCTGTTCTTTCTCCTAAAGGAGGTAGCGGTTTGGTATTAGGTAACTCCACAAATTGGCAACCACCACCGATTGAAGAAGCTCTTAACTGCAATAGTAGGTTACCTCACAATAAATGTGGGGTTGTGAATATTATATATTCTGGTAGTTTAACTGTTGATACTAAAATTTATCTCATAGAGCCATTAGATGATGATTCTGCTAATGATCTATCAGTTGGAGAAAACTTATATCTAAAAATATTAGATAGTAATAACGAGGATCTAAGTGGTTCATACCAACTCCAGAGCAATAGCACGGGTAAATATGTAGATGCTGGTCTTAGCGCAACTATACAAGCTACAGGTCTTGGTAAAGTAGTTGTAGGAGAACGAAAAAATATTGATTTAGCTAGTGATTGGAATAATTTCTTTGATGGTAATATTATCAATAGTCTATCTTATTGCTTACTAGGAGGAGCACAAGTAGGTAGAGATGATACGGAGAATAATAATAAAGTTGGATTAAAGGGCATGCTGGTACCAACCTTTACCATGAATCTTTCAGGAACGACTCCGTTACCCACAAGCGATACATTATTTTCTGGTATGAAATTCGATAGAATCAATTCAGAAACAGATATTATTTCCAAGGTATCCTGGTCTGATTGTTGGCAAACAGGAAACGTTTATCTGAGTGGTGTTGTGGTGCCTCCAATACATGCAGAAATCGTTGACCCTCCACCAGCACAAGATTACTCTTTCTCATTTAATGGATCAAGATTTGCACTCGCTACTAGATTGTCATTAGGCGAATCTGAAGTACAAAGATTATTAACAGATAATCAACGTACGGGATCTCTTAAATATATCTTAGAAGATTTAGTAGGCAACTCAGGCATACAAAGTGGCACAGTTAGTGCTAGTAGTAGTTTTGACACGGAAACGTTGACGAATGCAACAGGCACTGTATATAAAATCACCATTGAACATGAGGGTGATGATTTTCCAACATTTAGTCATAATAAATTACCATCAGATAAAAATGAATATATTTGGGCTCACAAGGGAGATATTTTAACAACAATACCTACACAGAGCACGTTTCCTCCAGTTGTCACTGTTGGCTTTGACAGTATTTCAGTTGTTAATAGTCTGACAGATTCAGATGCGAATGGCCAGGTGATGGCTCCAGTAATAGGTATTGCTATAGGAGGTTACATACCAGATGATGCGGGAATAGGTCAGCTGATACCTTATAATTATTCTGGAACTCCCAGCGTTTCTGGGCAATGGAGCACCGAAGACTTTATACCTAACTTATCTGGAATTATACAGAAGCCTCTTATCACAACTTCTATTACTGGAATTGATGCTTCTTATTCGACAATAACCGATGTTGTGACAATACAAACCACAGAAGCACCTGCCGGTTCTGTTATAGAAATAACATTAAAAGCAAGTAATGGCAATTTACTAGAAACTAAAAATTTACTTGTTGAATCAGCAAATATAAATGGAAATACTTTAGTTTACACTAATACTGATTTGTCAAACACCAACCTAACTAATCTCTCTGCAGATATAGAATTTAAAAACATGATTGAAAGAGTGGACACAGACAATAATAGATTGATTGTTAGACACAACGGCTTGAATGTACAAAGTGGAGATATGATATCATTGGATAAAAATACTCTTAATTCTATTGAGCTGAATCTTTTAAAACATAGTCCATATGGAGCTAAAATTGGTGCAACATCTGGTGTTACAAATAATTTGATGTATATAATTAACAGTGGTGACTCAACTACTTTCTGGCGAGATGGATTTGCTTCTGGAGACTTCGTGGATGTTTATCAAAATATAGATGACAATATCAAAATAATGCCATATAATACTACATTTATTGCGGAAGGTAAATATGGTTTCCAGATTACTGGTAGATCAAACGTTAGGGAAAATGAAGATTTAGTATACAAAGTTTGTACAGCTGAAAATTCTGGTATGCCTGTATTTGATAGTGTAACATATCCACATGTGAGTATGGCTCCTCAACAATATTTCAATAATTATACATTACATGTTAATAAACCTATTGCTATTGCTACTGGAACGGTAAGCAAGGTCGGCAACACGCTTACCTTTAGCACTTCAGGAGGTAAACGACCTATAGGGAATTATGCTCCAGATGTTCAATTAGCTGCTGGCGTTAATGATTATGGATATTGTGGATTTTTAAGAAACACCTTGAATCCAGATAGTATTCAAGATGAATATGATAGCATTAATGATAGATTAAATATTTCTTTAAATTTAGACTCTAAGTACGGAATTGATTGGAGTACATATAGTCAGATTAAGATTAAGATTTCAGACGAAACAGGCACAGACGAATATACTTATACCTACTAAAATAAATTATTATGGCTACTTTAAATATAATACCGACATCTCCAGCACAAGCAGTATCTGTTTCTCAGGGTTCTGGCGATACTGTAAATATTGTTTCATCTCCTGCATCTGCTGCTAGTCTTTCAGTAGCAGTGGGTGTACAAGGGCCAGAAGGTCCTCCTGGTTCAGGATTACCAGGCCCAACCGGACCACAAGGACCGACCGGCCCTCAAGGAGATATTGGACTAACAGGAGCTCAAGGTCCAGTAGGTACTGGTGTTGGAGCTATTACATTTAGTAATAATATTGATAATTTTACGATTGATGATTCTAATTCTATAGTCAAATTTTTAGCTGGCGATGGTACTAGTCTTTCAGTTAGTGATTCAAATAAATCTATTACTATTACTAACACAATGGTAGGTCATCAGCATGTTTCTTCTGATATTACTAATTTTAATGAGTCTGTAGATGATAGGGTTGCTGATTTACTACAAGAAGGTAATAATATCAGTTTAGCATATCAAGATGCTGATGATAATGCTTTAACAGTTTCGGTAACAGGATTGACTATTGGCACAGATGTACAAGCATTTAATAGTAATCTACAAGACATATCAAATCTCACAGCTACATCTGGACAATTGCTTTATACTAATGATAATAGTGATTTTGAATTAATCACTCTATCTAATACTACTAAAGAATTTTTAAATGACGTTAGTGCAGAAGAACAAAGAACCACACTAGGCTTGGGTACTATCTCTACATATAATTCTGGTGAATATGCAAGTACAACTAGAGGTAATAGTTTTGTTGGGACTCAATCTTTTGGTGATGGTACAATTAATAGATTTTCAGCATCTATCAATAGTCAAACATCATCAACATATGAAATATTACAATCTGATAATGGTAAAACTATAACATTTGATTACGATACAGGTCCTGTTTCAGTTTCGATGAATAGCACTATAGACCCAGGATTTAATTGTTTATTGGTGCAGTTGGGTAGTGGACAAGTAAGATTAACAAGTAGTGTACAGAATAGATATAATCATAGCAAGTTAGTTGGTCAATACTCTATAGCTACATTAGTTAAGATTACTGAAACGCCTTCTCTTGTAATATTGTCTGGAGATACGACAGATGCTAACTCTGGACCATAGGATAAAAGATCATGATACTACCACCATTTTTTGGCGCAAATTCAGTTTATGATGAAGATGACGTAAAGAATGTAATTGTAGATTATTTAGCTGCTGATATATTTACTTTTGTTGATCCAAAAGCTACATCTTCTATAACTTATCTAGTACCAGATATTGTTTCATTCGATACTCCTCAATCAATATCATCTGCCACTTATCTATCTGTCGATGCATTATCCCTGCCTAAGTTGCCGGATGGAGTTGAAGTAACATACGAAGCAGTAGACATATGTACTTTCGATCCTCCTCCTGAACCTCCTCTAATAACTCATTTTTTAAGCAGTCTCGTTGGAGATACTGAAATAGAGTTTTCTTGGAGTACTCCATATGATAATAGATGTCCTATCACAGAATATATATTACAATATTCAGATTGTTTTTTGTCTAAATCACTGACAGAAAGTGGAGATAATATTACATCAGAAAATGGTGACATTATAATTTCAGATAATTATCGCACAAACTGCACATTCCAAGAATATGACCGTAGAAAGGTTTTGATAGAAAATAAAGACAGACTACAGGCAAACACACAACTGTTCATTACTGAACAATCTAGTGGAATAGGTACTTTAAATAATATTTTGGTGCAAGATTTAGTTAATGATCAACCACATATATTTAGAATTGCTGCTGTTAATTGTGCAGGAACAGGTGAGTTTTCTACTACAGGCATACTTACCCCGATTGGTACTAATCATGATTACTGTGATATTATATTATTCATGCAACCCAACAGCACTATTGATATAGCTCAATCTTTAGTGGATTATTCTTGTAGAGAAAAAACTATAGATGAAGTGGCTGGCGTTCAAGTTAGCACACAATCTAAGTTTGGTCTTGGTAGTTTATATTTTAATGGGGTTTATGATCCTTTACCTTCTCCCGGAACCTATCCTCATGTAAGAGCAAATCATAATTCTGATATTACAGGAGATGATTGGTCTTTACTAGAAGATTTTACTATAGAGATGTGGGCTAGACCTAGTAGCTCTAGTCGTAGCGATACACTGATTTCTGCTTATACTCAACATGCTGATGAGTATGGAGAAAATGATGAAAATTCTAATTATTGGAGATTATTTAGAACTAGTACTGTTTTAACTTTTCAAGCAGTTGTTAGTGAGTTAACTGATGAAACAGGAGAATACGGTGAACCTTTATATAATTATGGTACTTTGAATTTAAATTACACAGGGGTTTTGCCTACAGGTGAATATACAAATATTGTAGTTAGTAGATTTAATAATACTACTAGATTATATGTTAATGGTGAGATAAAAGATAAAAAAGAATTTGATAAAAATGTTGCTATTACAGGTGCTGGCTATCTTATTATCGGTGGTAATCAAGGTCCAACATATGATATTTCAGACACATTTGGTATTGGTAGAGGGGCGATACAAGCTGGCACTCAATACGTTGGATATATTGACGATATTATGATTAGCAATAGTGCTCGATTTGCCAAGACTAGCTTTGTTCCAGAAAAATATACAGAACCTGCAGATTGTGAAGGATGTGGAGGATACACTGTTGCGTCTACTTTAGCTACTGTTTCAGATGAATTTATTCCGTAAAGGGGTATATACTATATAATCAGGAGAAAATATGGCCATTTTATTCTTCGACGGTTTTGACCGTTGTACGATCACAAAACAATTAGATAGAAATTACTGGAGCTTTGAACCACAAGTTCCAGTAGAATATGAAAAATATGCATTTGGAGGATATAGTTACGATCATACACAAACAAGCTATAATACATATAACGGCTATTATGATACATATAGTCCTAATAACGCTTATCTTCCTACCTCTAAATATGATGGTGGAAATAGTAACATAAGTATCTCAGCTAATTCTCATCCTGGTTTTGGAGCACCTTTGGGATTCTTAGCTTTGAACAATATAGATATTAGTGATTCTAGTACCCTTGCTCCGTTAACCTATTTGCAGGTTAGTGGTTTTTCTTTACCTCAAAGTGGTGAAAGTTTTTTAAATTTTAGAATACATGGTATAGAAACTAAAGATAGTAACTATCATAGTAGTGATGCTGCTGGAAGATTTGGTGCAAAACATCCACTGTTAGCATTTTGTAGTGGAAATACTACAGGACTAATTTTTAACATAGTTAAAGTTACAGGCAATCAGCTTGAGACTGTAGAAAATACAAAGATGACAATAGGCTTAGAGGTTGAACAATTAGCAGGTGTTAGTGGATCTTTTGATCTTAATATTGGTAATGATTTACAAAATTATAGGATCAGATCATTATATTCTAGAGGCAGTGCATCCTGGCATAGCGGTATTGCACAACCTGCTGATTTAAGTGATCTTGAAGGTAGAATATTAATGCCTGTTACAGACAGAAATACTAGTAATCCATATATACCACAAAGCAGATGGTGTCATCTTTCATTTGGTATTATTCAAACAGGAGTAACGCCAGAGATTAAAGTAAAATTAGATGATATTGATCTACTAACCATACCCACAGACGATACTATTACAGACAAAGATTTATGGGATAGTAAAATAGGTATCAGTGGATTTGATTATGATAATATAAGATTTTTTAATAGAACTTACAATGCTTCTATTCCGATAGCTTATACTACATATTATAGCTATGGTGGTAGTACTACATATACTAGCCAGATGAACAGTGTAGAAGCCAGCTATTATGAAAGAGGAGCAAATACACTTCTAGATGATATTATTTTAAATGATGGTAGTGGAACAGCTAATACATTTTTAGGAAAAACAGCTAAAGTAATTCCGTTTACTCCTGGTGTTAATGCAGATGTTACGGATGGAGGAGTAGTACCAGATCCTTACAGAGAATGGACAACCAACACCACTAGTCACAGACTAGCCTTAAAGAATTTAGATGGAGATAATGGTAAAATTAGTAGCCCTACTGCAGGTAAGCGTACGGCGATCCCTTATAGAGGCAGTGGAAATATAGGTTTGCCTGCTGCAGCATTAGACTATTGGAGAATGGAAACCCAAGATGCTATTGGAGGTATGAAAATCTATACAGTTGCTAAAAAAGAATTTTTAGATAGTGCTTTCATACCTATCATGAAAACAGGAGAGATAGATAAGATATTTCACCCTGTTACTGAAATATTGATACGTCCTGAAGATGGAGCAACAGATGCAGTAGAAAAACAAACGATTAGTACTTTTAACGGCGAACCAACAATAACTGACATAAAACCTTTTACTCGTTCTGGTTTATTATTTGATGACTCTTATCTTACAGTTCGATTTGCAGAAACGGCTGATTTATCGAATGAATTTTATACTTCTCATTTACGACCAAATTATACAAACAACAGTCCTGATAATAGATTTACTATAGAAAGTTTTGTTTATTTTACTGGTGGGTCAAAACCTATCGAACTATATACAACAACTCCTCCAACAGGATACACTTATGGTAATCCTAATAGAGAACAACATTTTTCTATTAGTTGTGATAGTGAAGGTATAACATACAACATGTTTTTATCTGGAGAAATGACATTTGCTCCTGCTCAACATCAAAGAGTAAAATTATTATTTAATACAGCTATTCCTACAGGAGAGTGGCATCATGTAGCTTTGTTAATGGATGGTATCGAAGAAAGTGACGGAAATGTACAGTATCCTTTAAAAGCTTTTCTTGATGGAGTAGAGGGTAATAAGTATGTGCTTACTAGAGATTATGGACAACGATTTGATACTGGAGACGGTGAATACGATTGGAGATATGAAAGATTTCCTCAATCTAATACTAGTGGACGTACATTTCACAGAGGCGGTTATTCATCATTAGGAGATATTGCATATTCTGGTAATAATTTCTTGTTTGGTGCAGATCTAAATATAGAGAAAAATATGTTAGGTAGTTTATCGTGTCCTAGTGGTAGCATAGTTGGTTCAGGAACACTGAACAATCCTGCTACTGGAACATTCACTTTTATAGCTAGAGAATCAGTTACTAATTTTAGTTTTACAGCAGAAGATACTGGTTCTTTGTATATTGCGATGTCAGGAAATAAAGCATCAACAGATACCAGTAATCCAACATTTGAAATTTACATTAATGGACAACAACAACAGGTTGACCAGGCAGGTCAGTACGGTAATTTGGAAAATGTTATGGGATTACCTACATCAGACTTGGGTTATGCAAGTCGACAATATGCTCAACTTATGGTAAATTCTGGTGATGTAGTATCTATGAAAAATATAGTTCCTACTATGCCAGGAGGCTATGCTGCTCCTGATACACTTAGCACTGGAATTATTAAATCAATGTATATAGGTAGTCCAACCGGAGTTGGAACATACTATATGAGCAAAGGCTTTAGTAGTAACACAAAGCATGGTAGCTTTCAATTTTTTAAACAAAGATTTAAAAATGGTGGAACAAATTTCGACAGTGCCACATTATTTCCTACATTCATAGGAGGTAATCACATAATATCTGATTATAGACTCACCTTAGGCTCTGCCTCAGACAATGGGATATCTAAAACTAGATACAGAGATAATTTCCAGGCTCCTACACAATCATTTTCCACTGACAGAGATTCTTACATAGACATAGGTGAAAATATAAGTTTAACAAAAACTAGATATGGAAAAACACGAGAATTTTTTATATTTAATAATCCAGTAACAGATCAACCTTGGACTACAGGATTAGTAGCTAACCCATCAGGACTAATTTTAGGAGTTAGAAAAACATGAGCTTTAATCGAGATATTTTTCTTGCTAGTGGACTATCAGATTTTGGTAGTGCTCTACCCAATCAATCTTTATTAGCAAATACTGGTGTTGCAGGAGAGGAAAACCAATCTTTTGAATATGCCTTCCAATCTTCTGGTTTTCCATCATCAGCTAGTAATTACTATGGTCTAGTCGGCCAATACAGTGGTGTAAGTCTTGGAACAGATCCAGCAGGTAGTGAGCTATTGCCTACTGGCACATACGGTTCCGCTAGTATTCGTACAGATATCAAACTGTATAATGGTTCTATAAACTCAGCAAATGCTATACTGTATACTGATAGCATTAGTGATCATAGCTCAAATTTGTCTGCGAAAATTTTTCTATATCAAGAATTTGTATCTTCAGATGCAGCAGATATTTATGATTCTGCTATTTATAGAGATACTGGTTTTGTATCAGGAACTTTATCTGCAGGATATAATAGTATTGATGTCAGTACTCTTGCAAGTGATGCTATTAACAGCTTAAGTTGGAAAACCGGTGAAACACTGACATTTGCCATAATCCCATACGATAGTAATACAGGATTGTTGGCTTTAAATTTTAATAATTCATATATTAGATTTAATTATAATCCAGTGCTACCTACTAGACCTAGAAATCTAATAGGAGATCCCGGCTATAAACTTATTGATCTTGTATGGGATATTCCTATAGATGATGGTGAAGCTACTATTACAGAATATGTCATAGAATATGCAATTAGGACAAGCTTAACTGATTTTACTTTAACATCGTGGAAAAGTGCTGGAGTATCTAATAATACAACTTTTAGATTAGAAAATCTAGATAACGACACTCTTTACGTATTTAGAGTAGCTGCTAGAAATAGTGTTGGTTTAGGTCCATATTCAATCAATTCTGAACCTATACAGCCATCTGAGGCAGAAGCACCACGAGCATCTAATACATTTAATGATGCTAATTATACTAGAATTAGACTTCGTAGAGATACTGCTGCTAGTTGGAGTGGGACTAATCCCATATTAGGGTTAGGAGAACCAGGTTTTGAAACAGATACTAATCTTTTAAAAATTGGAAACAATAGTTCTGGATGGAATGAATTAAATTATGTCAAAGTAGATAATGATTCTATAGTTTTTCCAACAGATAGAGATGTTCATTTAGTGGTAGGTGATTCTAAAGCCAATGCTGACAGTCCTAGAATGTCTATGAATTTAAGTCAGAGCGAAAAAATTAATATTGTTGCTGAAAATGGAATAGATCTTCAGTATAATTCTTCTTTTAATAGTTTAGTTTTTAGTCTAGATCAGGTCTTCAATCCTATTAATAGCGGTGAAATATTTAGTCCTTATTCTCGTGGATTGGCTGGTAATGTTAATTTTACAGATGAGACTTTATATATATGTACAGATACGAATTTTTGGAAAAGAGTATCTTTAAATACTGGGGTGTGGTTTGACCCAGCCAGTATTGCTATATCATTAGATTCTGGTAATTATCCTAGTATTACTGAAATTTATTTTTCTGGTATTAATGCTGTTGTCAGTACTGACGGAGACCCTTTTCCTGCTAAAGCTAGTACAAACTTAGTCAATGACGGCATAATTGATAGATCTGATTTTTTCAATGCTTACCAAATAGCTGATCAAAATACAAGTTTTACTTTTAGATATAGGGGTGGTAAAAATGTAGCTTCATCCGAATCTGCTGTTTCTGGATTTAACGGTATGCTTGCAAACGGAGTTATGTTTTCTGCTCCAAGAGCAGGAGCAGAATCAATTGGTATTTACTCACCGCCTACTAATTTCCATTACAATAGATCTCATTTTGGTAATTATTTTAAAATGGATGATTGTGGAGGTTATGTTAATTTTGCTCGCAATTATGCATATTATGATGGCAGATTTTTAACTAGATGTTGGGATGATCCTTTGGTATACAATAATAATCCCTATTATAGTGGTAGTAATTATAATAACGACTACTTTAGGCACAGCAATGGGCATTCTAAAATTATAGGATTTTGTTTTGATGGATATCCAGTATATGGCCCATTCGGATACAGTGATTCTGACGATATAACTTCGCCATGCTCATTAATGACAAGTTCGTATATTTCTAAAACTGGAGACAGTCATAGACCAGCAGATTGGAAATATTCAAATTCTATAACAGTTAATGATATTGCTTACAATTTAACAGCAGGGGCTTTTGTAGAAGATTTCGAATACGCTGAAGGTTCAGGGATTTTAGACCAATATAACGGTAGATATGCAGTGACACCCGAATACCCAGAAGGTACTTATGCTTATTATTTGACTTTTACTAGTGATAGTTTACTTATTCCACAATATCCATATATTATAGGTAATTTTTCTAAAAATAAAAAAGTTAAACAAGATCTAGAAGCTTCATTATTGCCATTTACTGTAGATGGATATTTCCCGTTATTTACGACTACTATTTCTGCTATTAACTATGGTTTACTAAATGGTGGAGATGGTACTTATGAGACGTTAACTATTTTTGAAAATACCTACTACAGACCTAATGGTGTGTCCAATGCAACGACTCCTGCTGCTCCAACAGATATATCTTTATCATTTAATACTGTCAGCGAAAAAGCTAATATCAATGCAATAGTGGGGACGTTTACTACGACGGATGCAAATGCTGATGATGTACATACATATACTTTGGTTGAGGGTGATGGGTCGAACGACAATGTTAATTTCAGTATTTATAATAATGAATTGAGAGTTAATACTGTATTAAGTGCTAATATTAAATCGTCTCATAGTATTAGAGTTAGAACCACAGATGAAACAAATAGATTTTTTGAAAAAGCATTTACTATTAGTGTTGTTGAAGGTACCACGTTTACTGCTTTGAGTATTACATCAGGAATTAATATCTTAATAGCTAATAGTGGAAATATTTTTGGTAGTTCCGTCCAAGGCACAGCACAAGATATTACATATAACTGGAGTTATATAGGTAGTCCGCATGTTACATCAACAGGCTCTAACACAGAAACATTTTATAAAATTGATAGTACCAATGTAGAACAAAGGAATGATGAAAACGTAAATGTTTACCTAACTGCTACATCTATATCTGCATTCCATACAATGGTTGCTACTACGTCTTTCATATTAGACCATTCAGAAGAACCTGTTTGTATAGCAGGATATTATCCATTATATTCTTCAGAAAATGATGCTATGAGAGCACCAGGATCGGACGGTACAGCCCATATGCACACTGTTCAAGGAGTCTTTTATTGGATGCCTGGTGGTTTAGGCGATCATTATCATGGTAATTTTGATTGTGATTCACTCACCCCAAGTAAGACAGATGTTTGCTTAGACGGCAGTATAGATGTGACTATAGCTAATACTGGTGATGGTAATCGATATGTATTCGACGGCAATTCTAGTAACACCCATAAATTTAAGGCTAACACTGGTACCTATGTATTTAATAATGTTCCAGCTAATCATCCAATAGCATTCCATAATAACGGTATGCCAATATCTTACTCTGGCACAACATTGCAAGGTAATAAAACAGCTTTAGATGGTAATACTTATGACTATTATTACGGTACTGTAACGGGTGTCTTCGACGAGAATTTTGGTACTACATCTTATGAGTGCTTCTATCATGGCTACATGGGTGGTCAAAATAATTTAATATTTGACAATAGTTGTACTAGTCCTACTCCTGGAACGCCTACGTTAACCAGCACATCGATAACTTCTGCATCAACTGTTAACGGAGGTTCTTCTATTACTCTTACCGCTAGTAAAGAAGGGACAGCCACTGATGTTACTTATGCATGGAGTATATCTTCCGCTACAGGAGCAAGTCTTGCTAGTTCTACAGGAACATCTGTCAACCTAAATACAACTGATCTAGACACAGACACAGATCAAACTATAACAGTTACTCTCACAGCTACATCTGTTTCTGCTGGAAACAGTGTTACTGACACAAAGACAATCACAATTTCTCAAAGTGCAGATAGCAGTACTTCAACATTAACATCTGTTAGTATTAGTGGAAATAGCACTGTTAATGGAGGAACAGGAGTAACTCTTACGGCAACACCTGCAGGTACCGCAACTGATGTTACCTATTCTTGGAGCGTAACAACCGCTACAGGTGTATCTTTATCTAGTACGACAGGTTCTAGTGTAACACTTAATACAACAGATTTGGATACAGATACAGATCAAAGCATTACTGTTTCCGTAACAGCTAGTTCTGTTTCTGCTTCTGCTAGTGTGAGTGATACTCAAAATGTTACAGTTTACCAATCCGCTGATGGTGGCGGTGGCGGAGGTTATTAAGAGAGGTATAAAATGTTTGATAATTTGATTACGCCAGAATTTAAAAAACTCTTTAAAGATTCTATAGACACCTTAATTGATCAGAATGGTTTAAGTGTGCCTTGTATTCTTAAGTATGAAAATAGTAAAAGAGATTTATGTTATAACTGTGAATTTGATCCTATTTCTCAGAGATCCGCTAATAGACCTAAAGTAAATCCTACTATTGATTTTGCCAGAGAAACTATATGTCCTGTCTGTCATGGATATGGATATATTGATACATCTACAGATGAGACTATTTATTTAGCAATTATTTTTGATAGTAAGTATTGGCTTAATTGGGATTCTAAATCTGCTAGAATATCTGAGGGTATGGTGCAGAGTATCTCTAAAATAGACACACTGCCAAAATTTAAGAATTGTAAAGAAATGATAATGGATACAAATTTATCTGGTTATGATAATTATAGATATAGTTTAGCTGGAGATCCAAATCCTGCCGGGCTAGGAGCTAATGACTATGTGATAACTATGTGGCAAAGATCATGAAATTTAGTCTTAAATTAGTGGATAGTGATTCATCCATTAGAAAACAAATATTAAATGTGTTAAAAAAACAAGCACAAGCTACGTTTAATAAATCTAAACAAGATATCAATAGTGCTCTTACAAGTTTAGTCAAACAATCTATTCAGGCTGAACCAGAATATCAGCAATTGCTTGGTGGAGAACTTAAATATCAACTAGGCGTACCTGATGCTGGCATAGTCAATCAAATTGTAGACATCTGGTCTAATAATATTAAAATTATTAATAATAAAATTAACTCAACTAGTAATGGTTTAAGAGGTGGATTTTCTGTTAATATGATTAAAAGTGATTATTCTGATGTTCTATCTTCTAGTGCAGCTAAAATTCAAGATTCTAATACGGGTTCTGTAGTGCCGTGGTTAGAGTGGTTGCTTTTAAGAGGTGGAGATATATTAATAAAAGATTATGAAATACAAATAGGTCCTAATCCTAGATCTCGTACCGGTATGGCTATTATGGTAAGTTCAAAAAGTAATTACAGACTACCTGCTAAGTTTGCTGGAACCGAAAGTAATAATTGGGTGTATAGAGCTATTAGTAAGATAGACGACGCCACCATGCAAAACATAGTTAAAAGGGCTTTGGAGAAAAATTTATGAGTTTACCATCTTATGAAGTATTTAATGGTGTTGATAAATTAGGAGATAATTTATTAATAGATGAATTAGAAGAAAATATAAAAGCATATTTAGATTGGGGATTCTTAAATATAGGTGGCTATATTAATGTTAGTGTTCCTACTAGTGGATTATATGGTGGTACTTTTCATGAATTAAAAACAGTTTCTACCCCAGGATATAAGGATGGACAAGTTTGGCAAAGCGCTAAAAAAGATTGGGTTTGGCAAAGTGGCTTTTATTGGAACGATGGCTATTTTGACAATAAAACCCCGAATGCTATATCTGGTATTAATATTAATACTAATTTTATAGCTGGTCAAACAGGCGTAGCTGCTACAGGATATCACATTAATTATCCTCTAGGACAGGTCATTTTTGATAAGGCTATTCCAAAAACTTCAAAGGTATCCACCAGCCATGCTCATAGATGGTGTCAAATATACAAATCTAGTACAGATCCCTACTGGAAAGAATTACAGGAATTAACCTATAAACCAACTTCTCTTAATCAACCTAAAAGTGGTGATTATAATATGTCCTCTAATCATCGTGTACAGATGCCTGCTATAATTATAGAACCTGTAGCTAGTAGCTCATCAAAAGGTTGGCAATTAGGGGCTAGAAATTTTATGGTTACTCAAGATATTTTATTACATGTTTTCACAGAAAATGGTAGTGACAAGAATAGAATTACGGATATTTTGAGACTTCAAAAAGAAGGCACTATTAACATGTATGACCTAAATAAAGTTGTCGATAGTGGTGTCTATCCCTTAGATTATCGTGGTTCTATTAATCCATCAGGATCTTATTATCACGAGCTTTCTGCTGAAAATAGCGATTATTTTTGGAATAATACTTTCATTAAGGATGTGAACATTATGGACATGGAAAGTAGAAATAAAAATCTTTATTGGTGTACAATAAGATTAACCACCGAGACACTCGTATAACCTTTAAAATACTACTATCGGAGATTTCATTATGGCCAATGTAAGAACTTTTTATGCTTGTCAAAAAGTACAGTTAGGACATGTATCTGGATCAGATGCTGTCGGAACCGTTACTGATGTTAGTTTTGAGACCATTAACTCTTTACAGAGTGTGGGTATCACTTCTAACTTTAATTTAGAGCCTGTTTATCAGATCGGTGCTCTTGAGCCAGGGGATATTGCTGAAGATATTCCTGATGTTGAAGTAAGTTTGACTAGAACTCTCGATGGTAGTCAGACGATCTATGAAAGAACAATGATCAAGGAAGGTGAGGCAGACACCGCTAAAGACTTGACAGAGTGCAGTGATAATCGTAGTGCTGTTAGGCTTATAATTTATCCTCAAACAGTAACTAAGGCAACGGGTACAATCACAAGTGCATGTATTATTCGTCCAGCATATCTTAGTAGTATTAGTTATAGTTTCCCAACCGATGGATTTTTCCAAGAAGAAGCTACTGTTGTAGGGAACAATAAGAGTTGGAGTCTCGGAGGCTCCAATAACGACGCTCCTTCGGAGAATTCAGCCAAAACAGGTGTTGCAAGAAGGCAGTTCCTTAATGTTGATGGTTCAACATTTCCTATCGCTGTAGGTGCAGCTCATGGTGCCGGTAATTTCGCTAAGTTTAGTGGTGCTATGCCACCAGATGCTAGAATTCAGAACATTAGCGTAAGTGTTGATCTTGGTCGTGAAGAAATCTTTGAACTCGGTAAGAGACTTCCTTTTACCAGATATATCAACTTCCCTGTTGAAGTGAATACTGAATTTGAAGTTATTAGTGCTAGTGGTGATTTGGTTGGTGCTACAGAAACTGAAGAAGTATGTAAGAATCCTAAGGCTCTTGACTTCAAAGAGATCAAGATTGCTACTTGTGATGGTATGGTACTTGATATGGGTAAAAAGAATAAGCTTCAAAGTGTAAGTGCTGCTGGTGGTGACGCTGGTGGTGACAATGTAACATATACTTACAGTTATATTAACTATAGTAAGTTCAAATACACATGTCCTTCCGCAGGTTCCCATAGTCCAACTGCCGCAGAGAAGATGGAGCAGGTTGATCTCGATAATTTTAATATGCAAGACTACAAATAATAGTCTTACAAGTCAGGGACAGTTAGGACGGATGTGAATGCAGAAAGATTAATAAATAGAATTATTTGCGGCTATCAATATATTACATTTAAAGATGTTATATACAAACTAGCCAATCCTAGCACAGACACTAAGGTAGCCGCAGATAATCTATATGACAGGACTTATCAGGATAATTTATTTTCTCAGTTTATTCTTAAGGAAAATATTGATTCTGTTCTAATCCAAACAGAAGTTATTACAGACAGCCATGATAAAGATTTATCGCTTACTGAAAAACAGTTAGAAAAAGCTAAGATAAACCTTTATAAAATGTTTTTTCATAAAAAAGAAAATGAGAAATACAGGAAACAAATACGTAGCTTAAGCAAGCTTATTAATGAAAGTTATAATAGAAAACATAGTTTAGACTTTTTAACATTAGAACATTATTGCGAAAATATAAAAAACGAGTATATAATATCTCAAACATTATCAGACAATAATAACTACATTTTTAAAGAGTATCCCAACATCACACAACTTATTGCACAAAATGTTATACCTGTAGATGACTATAAAAGAATAGCTAGAGGTGACGCTTGGAGAAAAATTTATACTGCTGAAAATAATAATATATTTTCTTGTAGTGCATCAGAATATACTGAAGAGCAAAAAGCCCTTTTGAGTATTAGTAGAATGTATGATAAAGTTTATAGTCATCCAGAGTGTCCAGATGAAAGGATTATAGAAGATGATGACGCTCTAGATGGTTGGATGTTGTATCAACAGGAAGAAAATAAAAAGAAAAGTAAACAAGAAGGTGTATCTAAAACATTAGGAAAGGCTAAAAATGCTGATGAAGTTTTTTTAATGGCTCCTGACAGTAGAGATACCGAGCATCTTCAAAGTATTATGGATCTTAATAGCCCAGCGGCTTTAAGAAGAATGGATACGCGGACTACAAAATTGCAACAAGGAGTAGATATAGAAGATACTTATCTACCAGACACTCAAGCGGAAATTAAACAACAATTAATGGAAATGAATAAAAAGACGAAAGGAATATAATGGATAGTTTTTTAGAACAATCATGTAAAAGAATACAGACCACAATGATAGGTGCTCTATCAAAAATGGAAAATAATTTCGGTCATTTATGGGGTCATTTTGGCGAAGGCGAATTATCCTCTCAAGAGGAATTGTTTGCTGATCTCTGGGATGAGACTAGGAACTCTATATTAAATCAAGGCAATAAGGAGATAAGAAATTTAAAACAAGACTATTTAAAGGCAAAGTCAATCGAAAGCGGAGGTATTCCTCTGACCATTAAAGATCATACTAAATTACAATTACCTAAAGACTAAGAAAGGTCGATAAAACTATGAAAACTGAGGATATTAAAGTAGAAATTGATGGTGAGGAAAAGACTTTCAGCGTAAGGTCTCCATCATTAGCAGATCAAAGAGAAGCTCAAAAGGCGTATAATACTGCATTTACAGACGCAATTAAAAGCAATAGCGTAGTTCGTGCAAAAATGGATGATGTTCTTGAAGATCAAGGACTCTGGAATAAAGAAAAACAAAAGAAGTATGAAAAACTTCAAGAAGAATTATTGGAAGGAGAAAAAAGGTTAGCGAAGGGTGGATTTTCGCTTATTGAGGCTAAAAAACTAGCACTTAAAATGAGAAACGTTAGATTGGAAATTAGAGATTTGATTAGTGTAAGAACTAGTTTAGATAATCATAGTGCTGAAGGCCAAGCAGATAATGCTAGATTTAACTATTTAGTTAGTGCTTGTGTGGTGTATAAGGAGAATGATAAACCTTATTTTAAAGACTTGGAAGATTACATGAACAGGATGGACGATCCTGTAGCTTTGGCTGGTGCAACTAAATTGGCAGAAATCATTTACGGTCTGGATAACGATTTTGAGAAAGGCTTACCAGAAAATAAATTTTTGAAGAAATATAAATTTGTAAATGACGATTTGAGGTTCATTGATAAGCAAGGCAGAACAATTGACAGTGAAGGCAGATTGGTAGATGAAAATGGCAGATACATTGATGAACAAGGTAATTTTGTTGATAAAGACGGGAATGAAGTTGACAAAGAAGGCGAATACGTCGTTGATGCTCAACCTTTCCTTGATGATGATGGTAAACCAGTAGTTCTTGAAGAAGATAAAAAAGAAGAGACTAAAGATGAAGAAAAAAAATCTGAAAAGGACGAGGAGGAATCCAAGACTAAATCAGAATAACTTTGTTTGGGTGGAATTAATTTCTTACAATAACGCTATGCTGTGTGTCGGTATGGCGTTATTTTTTTTGAGGTAAAAACATAAATGGCAAAAGGATTTCAACTTACAGCAGAATTGAATCTTAGAGGACCGTCTAACATTAGACAGGTCGTAGGTGGCATACGTAAGCAGCTACAAGGAGTTAACACTAGCCTTAATATAAATATTAATAAGAAAAATATTCAAGGTATCTCTCAGGCTAATAGTAGACTCGCTGCTATAAATAAAACATTACAAACTACCACTAAAAATGCTAAGAATGCTACGACAGCTTTTAACAAGTTATCTACCTCTATGAGGAATGTGGCTAATGTAAAAATTCCTAATAATATTTCATCAGGAATGACTGCTGCCACAAAATCAATACAAACATCTACTAAGGCTGTTCGACAGGCTAAAAATGAATTTGAAGAGTTTGGTAAACTAGGTGGTTTAGCTATCAAAAGATTTGCTGCATTTAGTGTTGTAACTGGAGCTATATATAGTGTTAATAATGCTATAGCTAATGGAGTTAAACAGTTTTTAGAATATGACAGACAGTTGACTAGAGTAAGTCAGGTTCTTAATACTAGTAGAGATTCTTTAAAGGGACTTGATAAAAGTATAACAGCTTTGTCTACGTCATTAGGTGTGTCTAGTTCTGAATTGGCTAATGTTACAGTTACACTGTCTCAGGCTGGTATACAGGCTGCTGATACTCGTAAGGCTCTTGAGGCGTTAGCAAAAAGTGCATTAGCTCCAACATTTAGTAGTCTTACAAATACTACTGAAGGTGCTATTGCTGCTATGCGTCAGTTCAGTATTACTGCTGGACAATTAGAAGGAGCATTAGGTAGTATCAATGCTGTTGCTGGTAGTTTCGCTGTTGAAGCAGGTGATATTATTACTGCTATTCAGCGTACTGGTGGTGTGTTTGCATCTGCGAGTAAGGGTGTGTCTCAAGGCACCGATGCTCTTAATGAATTTATAGCAGTCTTTACTAGTGTTCGTGCTACATCTCGTGAAAGTGCCGAAACTATTGCTACTGGTTTGAGAACTATTTTTACTCGTTTACAAAGACGAGACACTATAGAATCATTAAAAGCTTTTGGTGTTACGCTTACCGATCTCGAAGGTAAATTTGTTGGACCTTATAAAGCTATACAATTATTATCTGAAGGATTAAGAAGTCTTGATACTAGAGATTTAAGATTTGCTGGTATCGCTGAAGAACTTGGTGGTTTCCGTCAGATAGGTAAAGTACTGCCTCTTATCCAACAGTTCGGCACAGCACAGAATGCACTTAATGTCGCACAACAGGGTAGTGGTAGTTTAGCTAGGGACGCTGCAAAAGGTCAACTAGCATTAGCCGTACAAATTCAAAAAGTCCGTGAAGAATTTACCGCTTTAGTTAGAAGCATATCAGACTCTACAGGTTTTAGAAACTTACTTAGTTTAGGTTTAGACTTAGCTACAGTATTTGTCCGTGTCGCTGATAGTCTAAAAGGTTTGCTTCCTCTTATAGCTGGTTTAGGTGCTGTCAAAGGTCTTAGTGCTTTAGCTGGATTTACTAAAGGCTTTGGTGGTGTGTTTAAAGCAGACGGTGGTTATATCCATAAGTTTGCTAGAGGTGGTGTTGTTCCCGGTACAGGTAGTGGAGATACTGTACCTGCGATGTTGCAACCTGGAGAGTTTGTTGTTCGCAAAAAAGCTGTAGAAAGCATTGGAACCCAACGTTTGCATAAGATGAACAAGTTTGCTAAAGGTGGTCGTGTTGGCAAAGTTAAAAATTTAGGAGCACATGATGGTGATTCATGGAATATAATTTATGAACCAGCAGACGATCCTGTTGGTAGCATTACAACTAGAGCTGTAGGTTACGATGCATATGAATTAAGTGGTGGTAAAAAATGGGAAAATAAATTAGGTGCTATAGCTACAAAAATGGCAGATGCTCATTATCAAAAGAATCAAAAATTAGTTGGCTCAGGTTCTTTCCTGCAATCATTTCAAGGAGATAAGGTTAGAGGTAAACAGTCTGTAGGTTCTAGACCAAAACACCAAGTTAGTAAAACGTTAGTTGATAGTATGGTAGAGGCTGGCGTAGCTAATAGAGTTACACGAGGGAATAATGCTACGGGATCAACAGACAAACCTAGTGTTAAACAGATTGCTACTCTTAAAGCAAATGGATTTAATTATAATCCAAAAACAGGTAGAACAAAAGAAATAAGTAAGAAAAACACTAAAGCATTAGGCGGTTATATCCAAGCTTTTGCATCTGGGGGAAGTGTAGGAGACACTGTGCCAGCTATGCTTACTCCTGGCGAGTTTGTAATTAATAAAAAGTCAGCATCACAGATTGGATCTAGAGCTTTACACAGCTTAAACAGAGCAGATAAAATTAAAGGTTACAATAGTGGTGGTTTTGTAGGATTTAAAAATGGTGGAGGTGTTCCGGCAAGACCAGGAACCACAATGGGTACTATTGGTATCACGCAGGCTGATGTCGGTATGCTAGATGAAATCGGCAACGCCATTAAAGAACTAGGTATAAGTAGTAGTAGTTCAGCCGATCTTATTGCTCAAGGTTCTCAAGCTAGTTATGAGGCAGCTATTCAGGCATTAGAAGCAGATAAAATGAGAGCTGATGCTATAGGAGCAAATACAGATGCTATAGATGCAAGTATAAAATCTCTGCAAAATCAAGGGAAAAAAGTACTTAAAGTTTCTCAAGCATTAGAAAAATCTAGTGGAGGAGACTTAGAAAAATTAAGTGGTAGATTAAATAGGGGTCAAGACGCAGATAAAGCATCTAAATCTTTACGAACAAAAGAAGGTGGAGCACTTAATAATTTAATACGATCAGGTGAGGCTGATGCAGCATCTATTAAGGAGTATATAGCTGGAGCTAGAAGAGATCGTAAAACTCTTAATGAGATGGATAGTAGATATGTTAATCAAAGAAAAAGACATCTATCAGCACTAGGCTCATCAGATGAAGAAGCATCAAAACTTGCCGAGCAAGAGGTTAGACTACGTAAAAAAGCGGTTGATGACAATGCTAAATCTATAGGAGCTAAAGGTCCCGGCGATTTTGGTAGAAGGTTAGGAGATCTCGCTAACAAGTCCGGTTTTGCTATAGCTGCTTTAGGGAGTTTTGCTGGCTCTATAAATGAGGCTAGTAACGCAAGTCAAGCTGCCTTTGGAGCAGCAGTATCCGGTGGAGCCACAGCCTTCGGTGCTGGACAAATAGCTACCGGAGCCATTGTTGATTTATTACCTACAGATCAGCTTAAAAATTTCGGAGCCGGTATTGGATTAGCCGCAAGTGCAGCACTAGGCATTACACAGGCATTTATTAGTGCTACAAATGCAGCTAGGGAATTTAAAATAGATGAAGCATTTAAAAACTCTGAGCAGTCTATGGAAGATGTTAATAAATCTTTTGAAAGATTATCTAAAGATATCAGTAATCTTAATATTAAAGCTGCTATAGAATCAAAACTAATACAAGCAGGTGACTCATTAGCAAGAGCTATGGAAATACAAGAAAAAGAAGCTAAACTTGGTTTTGCCAATCTTTTTGATGTTTTAGCTAGTGGAAATAATCAAGAGGCTGTCCAAAGATCTCAAATTTTATTTGCTAAAGACTTTTTTACTTATCTAAGAGCTTCTTTTGATGAACAATTTAGGATTAATGAAGCAAGAAATATAGCTATGGCTAATGCTGAACAGTCAGCCAAGAGATTTGCTCCAGTTGCAGATGCTATTAATAAGTTAATAGAATCTAGGGTTAAAGATGAGGGACAAACTACAGGAGATATTGTTGGAAGCGCTAGTTTCAATAAGTTTGCTAAAAGTTTAGTCTATGCAGACGCACAACTGAATAGAATGATAGCTAGTATTATGGCTAATACTAATGTCTCTTTAGCTGAGCGTGAAGCCAGAGTAGAAAATATCATAGCAATTAAGGGTGAAGAAAAAATACGAACACAAGTAGCTATTGCTCAGAGACAAAAAGAAATAGAGGCTTTACAACAATCTACAAATATTTATGTTAGATCATTAGAGCGACTATACTCTAATATGGAACAGTCTATTGGAGCTGCTAATGCAGCTTTGTCTAATATGAATCGTCAAATAGATCTTACTACAGCTTCTTTACAAGGACAAGCTAAGATAGGTGACGTAGTACTCAATGCTTTAGCTGTATTACAAAATCCAAGAGCATTCTCAGCTGCAGAAAATACTAGGGCCACAACTGCTGCTTCAACTATTTTTGGTGACAGCAGTATGGAAATAGCTGGATTGATGAATATTGGATCGACTTTAGAAAATAGTGTAATGGCTTCTTTAAATGATGCTTTAGCAGCCGGAGAAACAGATGCTAATGTTGTAGGACAGAAATTATCGCAGTCAGTAACAACAGCGTTAGGATCTGTAGGTTTACCAGCAGATCTTGCTGATAAAATTAGTAAAGAAGCAAATATCGCTATCACCGATGCTATGAAGAAAGCAGGTGCTGATGGAGTAACAGGCATAGATTTTAATGCTTTAACAGAAAAACTGACAGGATTAAATGGAGTTATTGAAAGTAGCAAAAAAGCCAGAGAGGTAGCTATAAAAGCCTTAGAAGCTTACAACAGTGCCTTAAACAACTATACAAAAAATATTAATAAAATTATTGATATAGAGGTCTCTTCAAGAAACTATGCTCGTAAAGCTGTAGACCTATTAGCAAACTCTGAAATAGATTTAGCAAAAGCATTAGGTAAAACTATAAGTGTTATAGACATTATAAATAATCGTGAAGGTCAAATTAGTAGACAAACTGGAGGACCTACGTCGCCTACTGATATCTTTAATAATATAAATAGATTAGAGGGTGAAAGAAGACAAAGACAATCCACCGTAGATACGACAGCACAAATAGCTGGTAGAGAAACAGATCAATTTATTAAGTTTAATAATGAATTAAAAAATACCACTATTGGACTTAGAGAAAATATTAGTGCATTAAAAGATATGGCCAATAACACAGATGTTGCATCTGCTGCACTAAACAAAATACAAGAAGCTCAACAGACTAACGCTCAAAAGATTGGATTTTTTGAAAAGGTTGTGACAAGTACTCCTGAAGAATTGGAAAACATGCAGCGTTCTTTTGTTAGATTACAAAATAACATAAATGGTAATGTAAATACAATTAATAACAGTATGGGTGCTCAAAAGGCATACCATGAAGCCTTAAGAAGCGGTGCAAGTGGTTTTGATGCTATGCGTGCTGCACAGGCTGCATTTGCTAAAGAGCGTGGTGACACACTAGGACTTATGAAGGACATCCTACCTTTCCTTGGAGATAGTGAGCAAACGGGTGGTATTAGAGCTAACGTTCTAGAGAGTATGCTTAGAGAATCTGGCATAGGTGTCAACCCTATGATGCAACAGGTTCTAAACAGTTTAAGAAATCCTGCAACAGATCCTGCGGTTGCTGCAGCTATTCAACAATATCAAACTGCTAATAATTTACAAGCTGAGGCTAATAGATTATTAGGAAGATTAGAATCTAATTTAGCATCGGATTTGGCTGCTCAAAACGAGCAAGGATTGAAGAACGCACTAACTAGCATTACTGCACAATTTGAAAGCACTCAATTAGATGATATTAATAAAAATATCAATACTATTATTCAAATCATGCAAGCAGAAAAAGAGAATGAAGACGCTGGTGCTTTTGCGAGAGGAGGTGTTGTATATGCTGCTGGTGGACAGCAAATATTCAAACCTAAAGGCACAGATACTGTACCTGCTATGTTAACACCAGGAGAATTTGTAGTTAACAAAAAATCAGCGCAGGCTAACCTTCCTTTGCTTAAAAGTATTAATACGGGTTATTACGCTGCTGGAGGTCTAATCAAAAGTAATTTTGTAGGTAGAGATATTAACGCCAGCAATAGAGTTGGTATGACTGAAGACTTAGTGAATAAAGGCGCGATAGATACTTTAATTAATTACTTAAAAAATAGTCAAAGTTTTTATAGCTTAGGAAATATGTATACGTCAGAATCATCACAAGCACCGGGGAAAACTCTTAAAAATAATGCTTCGGTTCTTTATCCTCAACAACCCGGGGATATACCTCAACATGATGATGTTGCAAGACAGCACGATGCTTCTCATTTAGCTATGACTGCGGGAACAAGACATGTAGGTGTTGGTCCTGTTTTTGATTTAAGTAGTGCATACAGAGACGGTAGTGGTACAGTAATTACCTTTCCTGAAGTGGACCAAGGTACGAGAGCTACGGAAATGGCCAAGCAATGGAAAAGCTCATTTCCTAGCCATATTATTAATCAGCAAATAGACTATGCTAAAAAACCTTTAAATATGCAAAGAGAAAAGGTAGATGCCTATAGCGAGTCTATAGCTGCTTTAATAGCAGAAATGGGTGGTAAAAGTATAGAAGAAGTATCTAGTAGTTTATTTATACCAGGAGATTTACAGTCTCTTGCTGCTCCTGTAACTATGAAGGCTAGACATAGATCAAATGCTAGTTCCGATAAAATCATAGGTTTGCATCATAGTCAGCCTGTAAGTTCTTATGATGATAGTTATGATTGGGATGGTTTTAGAAAATGGGAGAGTGATCACTCAAGTTTCCTGCAGAATGTAACGATAGACGCTTTATCTTCTAACAGACCTGAGTATCCTAATGATGGAGTTAACTGGTTGAGAGATAATGTTTATAAAAAAGCTGCTAATCCCAAAAGTGAGCTTGTTAATACCGATAGTGATAATGCTTATATGGGAGATAGGCTTAAGTCGCTATTGAGCCTACATGATTTAGCTTATAAAGCTATGTCTGATCCCGCACAAGGTATTTTAAGTAAATGGGATCTTGGTGCTGTCGATCCAGCAACAGGTGTCCCTGCTGGAATATCAATACGATCTGGAGAGCAACCAAACAGTATTTTTCAAAAATTAATGAGTTTATATAAAAAAGAAATTCAACTAGTACAGTTTAATGCTGCTGAAACTGGTAGAATAGGAAAAGATATAGGTGGTAAGAATTTAACTTCTTTAATGTTAGCTGATAATGGCAGCATTTTTAGTAAAATGATAAAAGAAAAAGCAACTATTTTGCAGCAGTTAAATGATGCGGGATCGGGTAGACCTCCTGGGTTGGAAAATGCTATTTTTGGAGTCAAAGGCTTGCTAGATAGCGAAGCGGTATCTAGCGAACTTTTTGATATCGATCCTGGAAGGCGCAAGAAAGAATATTCATGGGCGGCAAATGTCACAGCACAGAATTTAGGGAAGCAATTTCAGTCAGAGATAGACAAACAACAAAATAAAAGTTCAGATGGCACAAATCAAATAAAACTTTTAGATCCAGAGTTTATTAAGGCTAAATTTAAATTACCTGAGAATAATGCTTTAGGATTGAATTCTTTAGGTGTAGATATTCCTGTCCAGTATGAAGAGTATAGTGGAAAATTTTATGATGGACAGATAGACTCATTCAAAGGGTCTGCAAAAGGGTTTCTACCTTTTGTAGGAGAGAATCTATTTAAAAATGTTGACGATAGTTTAACTCGTATAGCACTAAAAGATAAGTTAGATTTGCCAGATTTATTGACAGCAATAGGGAATAAAGATAAATTTCTTGAAAATCTTTATGGTTATTATTCTACGATGTTTGGTGGTGAGAATGATGATACATTTAAAAATAAACTTATGGATACTACTATGTCTTTAGGTCCTGTGTGGACAAAGTTTTTTGGAGCAGGATCTCCTGTACCTAGATTTACTGGATTAGGCCCTGGCAAGCACACATTCTCAATAGGCGAACAAATTATTGCTCAAGTAAAGGCATTAGCTGAGGGTGCTGGTACTGATGGAGATAAAATTGATACAAAATCTAGTATATTCCAAAATGCTAATTTAGAAGATTCGTTAATTCCTACAGCAACAAAAAGTTTAACTAAATCTGCATTAGAGATCTTTCAAAGAAAACAAT
>Ga0233444_10001035_pt1 | contig 32923 bp, 36 predicted proteins | sample SI_124_October20_6_FD_182792 | JGI IMG/M metagenome (GOLD analysis project Ga0233444, IMG submission 182792) | Seawater microbial communities from Saanich Inlet, British Columbia, Canada - SI_124_October2016_10_MG | ecosystem: Environmental > Aquatic > Marine > Inlet | place: Canada: British... | reverse complement strand
GAGTGTAACGCCTTCTTTGCACACACCTTTAATGTCAGTTACAAATGCTATTTCATCTGTAATCATTGTTGGAGCAATAATCGCAGCATTAGCAGGTTCCTCGGAAAATGTTTTCAATGTATCAAGTACATTTGGATTTATTGCTATTATTTTAGCAGCAGTAAATATTTTTGGAGGTTTTTTAGTAACTCAGAGAATGCTTCAAATGTATAAAAAAAAGAAAGGCAAGAAGTAATGATATCCGCTAATCTTTCTGCAGTTTTTTACTTAATCTCAGGTATTTTATTTATTCTTGCTCTAAGGGGCTTATCTTCTCCAGATACATCAAGACAAGGTAACTATTTTGGCATTGCAGGTATGGTAATTGCAATTGTTGTAACATTTTTATCTGTTGGAAGTTTTTCAGCTTCATTATCATATGTAATTATTTTTTTAGTTATTGGCGGAGCTATAGGTGCTTTTATAGCTTTTAAAATACCTATGACAGCAATGCCAGAATTAGTGGCCGGATTTCACAGTCTCGTTGGATTAGCTGCAGTTTTTGTCGCTATCTCAGCTTATTTAAACCCGGAGGCTTTTAATCTTGGAGTTATTGGAAATATCAAGTTAGCAAGCCTAATAGAAATGTCCATTGGTGCAGCTGTAGGAGCTATTACTTTTTCTGGTTCAATAATAGCTTTTTTAAAACTCAGGGGAATAATGTCGGGCTCTCCAATTACTTTCAGTGGCCAGCATTTTTTAAATTTAATTCTTGGGACAGCAATTTTTGTTTTAATATTCTATTTATGCAAAAGTCAGTCAGATAATATTTTTTGGACCCTGATAACAATTTCTTTTCTAGTTGGTATTTTATTAATAATACCAATTGGTGGCGCAGATATGCCAGTCGTGATCTCAATGCTTAATTCTTACTCAGGGTGGGCAGCGGCAGGAATTGGATTTACTTTAGAGAACACAGCTTTAATTATTACAGGTGCACTAGTTGGGTCATCGGGAGCAATTCTTTCATACATAATGTGTAAAGCAATGAACAGATCTTTCATTAGTGTTATACTTGGAGGTTTTGGAGCCGATAACTCCTCAAATAATAAAAGAGAAAAGAAAGATCAAAAACCAGTTAAAAGCGGTAATGCGGAAGACGCAGCCTTTTTAATGAAAAATGCTTCTTCAGTAATTATAGTTCCGGGATACGGTATGGCAGTTGCACAAGCACAGCACGCACTAAGAGAAATGGTGGATAAATTAAAAAAAAATGATATTAAAGTTACTTACGCCATACATCCAGTTGCTGGAAGAATGCCGGGGCACATGAATGTTTTATTAGCTGAAGCCAATGTCCCTTACGATGAAGTTTTTGAACTTGAAGATATAAATAATGATTTTGCTAATTCAGATGTAGCTTTTGTTATAGGAGCCAATGACGTAACCAACCCTGTTGCTAAAACAGATCCAAAAAGCCCAATTTTTGGTATGCCAGTTCTTGACGTTGAAAAGTGTAAATCAGTTTTATTTGTTAAAAGAAGTTTATCACCTGGGTATGCAGGAGTGGATAATGAATTATTTTACAGAGATAACACATTAATGCTATTTGCTGATGCTAAAAAAATGACTGAAGATATTGTAAAAAATTTAGACTAATGAAAACAAAAATATTTTGTGACATCGCTGATTTTAAAACAATTAAATTTTTTAATAAAAATTCTATTGTTGATGGTTTTACAACCAATCCAAGCTTAATGAGACAAGCTGGAGCTAAAAACTATAAAGACTATTGTCTTAAAATATTAAAAGTTTGTAAAAAAAAACCTATTTCATTTGAAGTTTTTGCAGATGACTCTAAAGAAATGCTTAAACAAGCTTATAAAATAAACACATGGGGTAAAAATGTTTATGTGAAAATACCAGTGGTAAACTCCAAAGGTTTGTTTATGGGTTCAGTTATAAAAGAATTAAGTGATAAAGGTATAAAACTTAATATAACTGCAGTTTACACTTACGAGCAAACAAAAAAAATCTATAAAAGTCTAAACAAAAAAACAAAATCAATTATATCTATTTTTGCCGGAAGAATGGCCGATAAAGGTAAAGATCCACTACCAATATTTAAAAAAAGCATATCTTTGACCAAAAAAAATAAAAATATAGAAATATTATGGGCAAGTACAAGAGAAGCTTATAATTATATTCAAGCCAAACAATTAAAATGTAATATTATTACCATGCCTCCAAAAGTAATAAATCAAATTAATTCTTTTGGTAAAAGTTTCCAGGCAATGACAATTGATACTGTTAAAGGATTTTTAAAAGACAGTAAAAAATCTAAATTTAAGCTTTAAGAGGCTTTAGACTGTCTTTTTCTATCGTGAGGATTTAAAATTGCTTTTCTTAATCTGCAAGATTTAGGTGTGATTTCAAGGGCCTCATCTGTGTTTAACATACTTAACTGTTCAGCAATGGCCATTTTTCTGACAGGTGTCAGTACAACATTTTCATCTGTTCCTTGAGTTCTCATATTGGTAAGCTTTTTTCCCTTCATAACGTTAATTTCAAGGTCTCCACTCTTTGAGGATAACCCTACAATCATTCCTTCATAGACAGGGTCGTTATGAGTGACGAACATTTCACCTCTAGCTTGTAAGTTAAAAATTGCAAAAGCTACTGCTTTACCTTTTTCCATAGATATCAAAGCTCCATTTCTTCTACCCTCCATATCCCCAGTGTACTCACCGTAAGCATGAAACAATCTATTTATTACTCCTGTTCCTTTAGTTAAGGTCAAAAATCTACTCGTATAACCCATTAAACCTCTAGTAGGAGCATGAAAAATTAAACGCTTTTTATCTTTTCCTGTATCTTTAAGATCTATTAGCTTACCTTTTCTTCTATTCATGGAGTCTATGACTTTTGAAGAATGTTCTTCATCTAAATCCATTGTAATTTCTTCAATAGGTTCTAACTTATTTCCATTATCATCTTTTTGAAATAAAACTTTTGGAGGACTTACTGTCATTTCAAATCCTTCACGTCTCATTTGAGTTAATAATATTTCTAACATTAGTTCGCCTCTACCGCTAATAACAAAAGCATCTTTATTTTCATTTTCTTCAAATGTTATCCCTACGTTATTCTCTGCTTCAAGCATTAGTCTTTCTCTTATTTGAGTACTTGTTAATTTTTTTCCTTCGGTCCCTGCTAAAGGAGAGCTATTAACAGTAACAGTGATAGACATTGTTGGAGGATCAATAGGAGTAGCGCTAATAGGTTCATTAATTTCTAAATCACAAATAGTGTCAGCTACGTTAGCTTTCTCTAAACCGGCAATTATAACAATATCTCCCGCTTCACCTATTTCAATTGGGACTTTTTTAGTTCCTTCGTATCTAAAAATTTTAGTTAATCTTCCTTCGTCAACTTTTTCACCTTTAAGATTTATAGCTTTAATCTGCTGATTAGCTTTAGCTGTTCCTTGATTTATTCTTCCAACTAAACTTCTTCCTAAAAAACTATCAGCATATAATAAAGTAGATAACATAGCGAACGGTTTAGTTTTATCTAATTTTGCAGGTTTTACATGATCAATAATTAAATCTAATAAAGGATGTAAATTTTCTCTTGGTCCATCAATTTCTCTTGATGCCCATCCAGAACGACCACTTGCATAAAGAACTGGAAAGTCTAACTGTTCTTCATTTGCGTCCAAACTAACAAATAAATCAAAAGTTTCATCTAATACTTCATTTGCTCTCTGGTCTGCTTTATCTAGTTTATTAATAACGACTATAGGTTTTAAACCTTGTTTTAAGGCTTTAGCTAGTACAAACTTTGTCTGAGGCATAACTCCTTCTGCAGAGTCTATTAGCAATAAAGCACCATCAGCCATATGCAAAACTCTTTCTACTTCTGCAGCAAAATCTCTATGCCCAGGTGTATCTATGATGTTTACACGTGACTCTTTCCAATCTATCGACGTTGGTTTTGCTAAAATTGTAATTCCTCTTTCCTTTTCCAACTCCCCCGAGTCCATAACTCTTTCTTCAACAACTTCATTATCCCTGAATGAACCACTTTGTTTCATTAAGGTGTCTATTAATGTGGTTTTACCGTGGTCGACGTGTGCAATGATAGTTATGTTTCTAATATCGTTTGTCATTTTTTGGTTGCGGGGGTAGGATTTGAACCTACGACCTTCAGGTTATGAGCCTGACGAGCTACCAGACTGCTCCACCCCGCGATAAATTATTTTTTCTTTATATTTACAGCTTGAAGTTTATCTTTTTCTTCTTTTATATCGTAAATTATTTTTTGTTCTTCCTTTAATACCCTTAATTTAGATTCTTCTAGAGCTGATACATGAAGAAAAATATCTTTTTGTGTTTCATCATCAGTTATAAAACCGTATCCTTTTTTGGCGTTAAACCATTTTAATTTACCAGATGGCATTGTTAATCCTCTCATTTTAATAAGCTTAATATCTATTTTTAAGTTTTTGGAGTTTTTTTATTCTTTTTATATTTTCTGTTTGAACTCTCTTTTTTTTCTCAGATGGTTTTTCATAAGTACTTTTCATCTTCATTACTTTAAAAAAACCCTCTTTTTGAAGTTTTCTTTTTAAAACTCTTATTGCCTGCTCTATATTGTTATCTTTTACGTCTATTTTAATAAAAACCTCCAGTTAATTTTCATGGTTGTTATCATTTGAATCTTTGTTTGTCTAGAGTGAAGCAGCTTGTTCTTTCTTTTCTGCTTTTATTTTAGCTTTTTTTTCTCTTTCAACTCTTCTTTTTGCCTTTTCTAAACTCTTTTGAAAAGTTTCTTGAGTACATAAAGCTAAAATCACAGGATCTCTAGGTTTTAAATTAGAAAAATTCCAATAACTTCTTTTTCTTATTAAAGAAACGGTTCCTTTAGTGCTTCCTACAAGTTTAGAAATTTGTCCATCAGTCAATTCCGAGGCATTCTTGCACAACCATAAAATTGCGTCTGGTCTATCTTGTCGTTTTGATAGAGGGGTGTATTTTGGTTTTTTTCTTTCCTTAATTTCCACTTCTTCAAGTTTTTTTAATAAATTTAATTTTTTTGTTGAATCTTTCGAACAAGACTCAATTTCTTCTCTAGAAAGTTGACCTGCTAAAATTGGATTATATGCTTTAATACCTTTAGCAACATCTCCATCAGCAATCCCTTTGATTTCTAATTCATGTAAATTGCAAAATTCTGCTATTTGTTTAAATGTTAAAGTAGTATTCTCAACTAACCAAACAGCTGTTGCTTTTGGCATGAATGGCGTTTCGTTCATAATCTATTTTTTTGATCTTAGGTTGCTAAATTTTTTATTATACTTACTCACTCTTCCTTTATCTAAAAGCTTTTGAGTGCCACCTGTCCAAGCGAAATGGGATTTAGGATCAATATCTAATTTCAATGTGTCATCTTTCTTGCCCCATGTTGATCGAGTTTCAAACTCAGTTCCATCAGTCATTACAACTTTAATCTTATGATAGTTTGGGTGTATGTTTTTTTTCATGAGCGGAGTTTTATATGATTAATGGTTTTTACTCAATATCTTTTTTATTTATAAGTTCTCTTAATTGATCATGAATATTGGAATTAGTGGCTAAAATATTCTTTTTTAAAGGTGTGTTTGCATCATTTTCAAAAAAATCCACAAATCCACCAGCTTCTTTTAAAATGACAACACCGGCTGCAATATCCCAATAATTTAATTCTCTTTGCCAGTAACCATCAAATCTACCACAAGCAACATAAGCCATATCTAAAGCAGCGCTACCAAATTTTCTTATATTGGATACATTTTTAGATACATTAATATACTCAGAAAAAATTTTATCTTTAATTTTACTAATTCCTTTTGGCCCACCCGTAACAAGTAATGCATCTTTTAATTTTTTTTTATTTGAAACTCTTATTCTTGAATTGTTTAAGTATGCTCCATTACCTTTTTCAGCACAAAACATTTCATTCATAATTGGATTAAATATTACACCACATTTAATTTCACCGTTTTCTTCATATGCAACTGAGATTGCAAATTGAGGAATACCATTTAAAAAATTCATAGTTCCATCTATTGGATCTATTATCCATCTATTTTTTGTATTTAACTTATTAATTATTCCCTCTTCTTCTGTAATAATTCCAAATTCTGGATGAGCTTTCTGAAGTTCATCTATAATAATTTTTTCAGTCCTTTTGTCAGCAGATGAAACAAAATCACCTGGCCCCTTAGAAGAGACTTGTAAGTTTTCAAGTTCACCAAAGTCTCTTATTAAAGATCTGGAAGCTTTCATACACGCTCTTGTTATTAGATTGATTTGTGGAGAGTTTAATCTCATTAATTTACTCTTTTCACATATTCTAAAGTACGAGTATCTATAATTATTTTTTCTCCACTTTCAATGAATGGAGGAACATTAATTTTTATACCACAGTCAAGTAAAGCAGGTTTGTATGAAGAGGAAGCAGTTTGATTTTTAATCGCAGCATCAGTTGTTTCAATAGTGCATTCAATATTATTTGGTAATTGTATTGAAATTGGTTTTTCTTCCATGAAGGTGATAGTGACCTCTAAATTTTCTTTTAAAAGTTTATATTTTTCTCCTGCTGTCAATTTTGGAATTTCAACTTGTTCAAATGTTGTGTTATCCATAAAATGACAGCTTTCACCATCTATATATAAAAAATTAAATTTCCTTTCATCTAATTCTGCTTTTTCTACAGTTTCACTTGATCTAAATCTTTCATTTAACTTTGTTCCTTTGACAACACTTTTTAATTCAACTTGATTAAACGCACCACCTTTTCCCGGTTTGACGTGCTGCGTTTTTAAAACATTCCAATAATCATTTTTATGCTCGATTATCATTCCAGGTTTAATCTCAATAGCAGTAATTTTCATTTAAATTCTCTTATAGCGAATTCAGGTTTTAATTTTGGGTTATCCCAAATAAAACTTGATAATGCAATGTATTTTGCACCAGATTTTAGCAACCTTTTATAATTTAAATTATTAATTCCACCAATTACTACAATTGGCTTTTTAATATTCTTTTTTGACCATCTTAAAATAGATAGATTAGCTCTTTTTGCATTAGGTTTAAGTTTAGACTTAAAAAAAGATCCAAAAGCTAAATAACTCGCTTTATCTTTTATTGCGTTTTTAGCAAGAGTTTTAGAGTTGTGACAAGTAACTCCTATAATTTTTCTTTTTAGTATTTTTCTTGCTTCTTTAACAGACCCATCAAGTTGGCCTAAATGACATCCATCTGTATTAGTTTTTGACGCAACTATATAATTGTCGTTAATTATAAATTTTACTTTATGTTTTTTAGTTATTTTTTTTATCTTATTAGAAATATTTATTAAATTTTTTAATTTAGTTTTTTTTATTCTTAGTTGAAAAAATTTTACATTTCCGTAGGATAAAACCTTTTCAAGTTTCGTATAAAAATATTTGTTTATTTTATTAGGGGAAATTAAATATATTAATTTCTTCAAGAGAATTAAGCCGCCGATACTTTTTCTAAATTTTCAGACCATTCTCCTTTTGAAGAAAGCCCATTCATTTTAGCTCTGTGATTAAATGCTTTTTGAATATTTTTAATATCTTCTTGATTTTTACCAAATTCTTTTAAAGCACTTGCTTGTAAGCCTCTTCCATAAGAAAAAGTAATTAAAAAATTTGTGTCATTGATTTTATTAATTTCATTAAGGTTTTTACTTGATTCTATTTCAGACTGACCTCCTGACAGAAATGCAATACTAGGCACATCACTTGGAACATTTTTTTTTAGACAGTCTAAAGTTTTTTTAGCTATTTCTTCCGTGCTAGGTTTATCCTTGCATTCTGATCCAGGCAATATCATATTTGGTTTTAAAACTGTTCCTTTCAAATCAACTTTGTGAATTTCAAGTTCATTATAACATTCATTGAGAACATCAGTTGTGACTTGATAACATTTTTCAATGTTATGCGATCCATTCATTAAAACTTCTGGCTCAACTATAGGAACCATTTTAGCTTCTTGAACTAAAGCAGCATATCTCGCTAATGCGTGAGCATTAGATTTTATTGATTGAGATGAAGGATATTTTTCTCCGATATTGTAAACAGCTCTCCATTTTGTAAATCTAGCACCAAGATCGTAATATTCTTTTAATCTATCTCTTAAACCATCTAAACCTTCTGTGACGGTCTCCTCATTTGATCCTGCTAGAGGTTTTGCACCTTTATCAACTTTAATTCCGGGTATTGCACCATGTTTTGAAATTAATTCTGGAATAGTTGGACCTAAGGTGGTCTTTTGTTTAATCGTTTCATCAAAAAGGATTACACCGCCAATAAAATCTTTCATTGCACCTGCGTTAAATAAAGTCTGTCTAAAAATTAATCTATTTGTTTCCAAATTTTCAACGTTTATGCTTTTAAACCTTTTGGCAATAGTTCCAGTACTTTCATCAGCTGCTAAAATTCCTTTGCCTTTTTCGCACATTTTTTTTGCAATTTCATTAAGAGTCATAAAACTTATTTATTTTAAAACACTAAGACCAGGCAAGTCTTTTCCTTCGAGATACTCTAAAAATGCCCCTCCTGCTGTTGATAAGTGGGTAAAAGAAAGTTTATTTTTATTTTTATTAATTGCCGCAAGTGTATCTCCACCTCCCAAAATTGAAATTAACGATTTTTTAACTGTATTTTTCGAAATAGTTTCAGCTATTGACATAGTGCCTGTCATAAAATTTTTGTTTTCAAAATATCCAGCAGGTCCATTCCATAGAACTGTATTTGATTGATTGATTATATTTTCGATACTTTTTACGGTTTTAGGTCCGATATCTAAAATAATATCGTTATCTTCTATAGTATTTAAATCTTTTTTTTCCCCATCACTTGTAAAACTCGAGCCAACAACACAATCTTCTGGAATTAAAATTTTACATTCATTTTTGTATGCTTTTTCATAGATTGTTCTAATTGTTTCTTTTGTATTTTCCTCAATTAATGATTTTCCAATTTTTAAATTTTTGTAAATAAAAAAATTATTAGCCATAGCACCAACAATTATTAAATTATTAACTTTTTCAATTAAACTTGTAATAACATTAATCTTTGTTGAAATTTTTGATCCACCGATTATACATGTTACAGGCTCTTTTTTATTTTGAATCACAAGGTTAATGGCATCAATTTCTTTTTTTAATAGAGGTCCCGCAAAAGATTTTTTAATAAATTTTGTAATATTATGAATCGAGGCTTGCTTTCTATGTGAACACGAAAAAGCATCATTTATATAAACATCACCTAGTGAACCTAATTTTTTTGAAAAATTTTCATCATTACTATTCTCCCCCTTAAAGTATCTAATATTCTCAACTAATATTATTTCACCTTCTTTTAAGTGAGAAAATTTTTCTTGAACTTCTTCATCTAAATTACCCATAAAAAAATATACATTTGTTTGAAGAGATTTTTTTAAATATTTATAAATAGGCATTAAAGATAATCCAGGCTCTTTTACTCCTTTAGGCCTACCTAAATGACTTATTATTATTATTTTAGCTTTTTTTTTCACCAGTTTTTTTATGAAAGGTAAGCACAAAGATATTCTTGTGTCGTCTTGTATAATCTTATCTTTTAACGGAACGTTTAAATCTAATCTAAGAATGATTTTTTGATTTTTAATATCTAAGTTTTCAGGAAAAAAATTTATTTTACCCATTTACCTTGATTATTCTCTTAATTTTGTTTGGATCAGACTTGTGATCTTGTCCTCATTCAAATCAAAATGATTATAAACTTCTTTGTATGGAGCACTTTCACCAAACTGATCTATTCCTAAATTAACACCTTTATTTTTGATATATTTTTTCCAGTGTGTTACGCTTCCTGCCTCTAGCGTAACAACAAAAGAGCTGTCCTCAATAAGATCTTTCTTATACTTATCAGATTGTTTATCAAATAGCTCCATACAAGGCATCGAAATAACTTTTGAATGAATGTTATTTTCTTTTAATCTATTTTGAACCTTTAATGCGAGTTCAACTTCTGTACCTGATGCGATTAACGACACATTGCTTTCATGTGACGTTATATTGACCATATAAGCTCCATTTTCACATTTATTTTTTTTTGAATTTTCAGGATTAATATAAGGAACCTTTTGTCTAGATAATGCAATAACACTTGGTGTGTTATGACTTTTTAAAGCTATTTCCCAACACTCTAAAGTTTCATTAATATCTGCCGGCCTAAAAATATTAAGATTTGGAATAGCTCTCAAACCAGCAAGTTGTTCAATAGGTTGATGAGTAGGGCCGTCTTCCCCAAGGCCTATCGAGTCATGTGAAAAAATATAAATTACTTTTAAGCCCATTAAAGCTGAAAGCCTGATAGAAGGTTTACAGTAGTCTGAAAAAATTAAAAATGTTCCGCCATAAGGTATTAAACCTCCATATAAGGCTAAACCATTCATAACAGCTGACATGCCATGCTCTCTGACTCCATAATGAATATAATTTCCATTAAAGTTTTTTGAATTGATAATTTTTGAATTATTTGTTTTAGTATTATTAGATCCACTCAGATCTGCCGAACCGCCTATAAGTTGAGGAAGTGTAGTTGAGATTTTTTCAATGGCTGCCATTGAACATTGTCTTGTCGCTAAGCTGGGTTTTGCTTCAAAATATTTTGTTTTTTCTTTCCCAATAAGTTGCTCAAGATCGTTAAGGTTAGAATTAATATAATTTTTTTCAAGTTCAAATTTTAATTTAGGATTTTTCTTATTAATTGAATCTTGCCATATTTTTTCAAGTTGCTCACCTTTATCTCCAATTTTTTTCCATTCATCTAAAATTTCCTGTGGAGTTTCAAAGGGCTTATTGTTCCATTTTAGTTTTTTCCTTACCAAGGTAATTTCATCATCTCCTAGTGGAGAACCGTGAGAAGAGGCTTTACCAGATTTATTTGGTGAACCAAAACCTATAACAGTTTTGCAAGATATTAGTGTCGGTTTATTAGATTTGGATGCTTTTGAAATTGCTTTGGAGATTTGTTTTTCGTTATGGCCATTAATTTCTAAAAAATTCCAACCATAAGACTCAAATCTTTTTTTATAGTTGTCTGAAACACTTAGGGAAGTTGATCCATCAATAGAAATTTTATTGTTATCAAAAAAGACTATTAAGTTCTTTAATTTCAAGTGTCCGGCCAAACTCATGGACTCATGACTAATACCTTCCATGAGATCGCCGTCACTAGCTATGACGTAAGTTTTATTATTGATTACACCTGAGCCAAATTTTTTTTTTAGAATTTCTTCAGCTATTGCCATACCAACTGCATTACCAAGGCCTTGACCCAATGGCCCTGTTGTAGTTTCAATTCCAGTTCCTTTTTTGTATTCAGGGTGACCTGCACAAATTGAACCCAGCTGTCTAAATTTTTTTATATCTTCAATGGAAATACTTTTGTATCCGCTTAAATAAAGTAAAGAATAAAGAAGCATCGAACCGTGTCCTGCAGATAAAATAAATCTATCTCTGTTAATCCAATTAGGATTCTTTGGATTAAACCTCAGGTGGTATTTAAATAATGTAGTTGCAACATCGGCCATACCCATAGGCATCCCTGGGTGGCCAGAGTTTGCTTTTTGCACAGCGTCAATTGATAAAAATCTAATTGCGTTGGATAATTGATTAAATTTTACACTCACTTTCAATTACCTATATAGACTTAAACTATTGATATCAATAATATGGTATAAAATTTTATGAGTAATATTCAAAATAAAGAAAAAAATTTAATTGAACTTATAGATAAATTAAATTCACTATCTTTAAGTTATTCACAGCCCACCTTCGAAATTGAAAAAATTAGATCAGAAAAAAATGAATTATCTAGACAAAAAAATGAAATAGAAAAAAAAAACCAAGAATTAATGAGAGAACATAAATATTTAAAAGAAAAAATTAAAAATTTACAATTTGAGGTTAATAAAAAATCTGAAATTGAGGATAAGTTTAATCAAGAAATTGATGAATTAAGTCAAGAAACAGAAAATTTAGTTAGCGAGATTGATAAATGGCAAATGTAAATATCAAATTTAATAACAAAGATTACTTACTTTCATGTGATGACGGACATGAAGAATCATTAAAAAAATTAACAAAATTCTTAGACAAGAAGTATTCTGAACTACAGGATAAATTAGGAAACATTGGAGAAAATAAACTTTTATTAATCACCACCATACAATTAATAGATGAGTATTTTGATTTAAAAAAAAAAGTAACGGATCAAAAGACAAAATTAGATACAATTTCAAACAAGTTTAAGGAAATCAAGTCTCTTGCCATCAAATATAAAGAAGAAAAAGATGATGAAATTAAAAAATTGAACAAAGAATTAGATATTTTCAAAAAAACTATAGAAGAAAGTAATTCATTATACGAGTCGATGCTTGATAAAACAACTCAATCGCTAGAGAAAATAATTTCTAATACAGAGTCACTGTCTAAAATACAGTAGATGCAACAAAAAAATTTAGTAAGAAAAAAATATTATCTTTTACGAAAAAAGAAATATTACGAAGTTAATAAAAATTTTTTTATTCCATTTTTAGATTTGGTTAAATCAAAATTTAGAAAAAAAAAAATTAAATTAGCTTTATATTATCCTTCATCATTTGAAATAAATGTGCTTAAGTTATTAGAATTTAATTATATTTCCAATCAAAAATTATTACTTCCTGTTATTGAGGAAAATAATTCTATGAATTTTTTTCCGTGGAATAAAAATAAAATTTTGAAAGTTAATAAATATGGAATGTTAGAACCTATAAAATCAAAGCAGAAAATTCCAAATATTATGTTAGTTCCTCTTCTAACATATGACAAAAATAAACATAGACTGGGTTATGGCAAAGGATTCTATGATCGATATTTAAATAGATATTTGAAAAAATTTAAGAATATTTTAACAGTTGGTGTTGCTTTTTCGTTTCAAAAACATCATAAACTGCAGATAAATAATATGGATGTTAAATTAAATTACATTCTCACAGAAAAGGGCATTTATTAATGAATTTATTAATTCTAGGCGATGTGATGGGAGTGTCCGGTAGAAATGCATTAAAAAATAAATTACCTGAAATAATTAAAAAAAATAATATTAATTTTGTAATTGTAAATGGAGAAAATGCAGCTGATGATGGCAGAGGTATTACTAAGCCCATTGCCAAAGAATTTTTTTCTAAAGGAGTCGATGTAATAACTTCAGGAAATCATATTTGGGATAAACAGGAAACTACAAACTATATTGATGAAGAAAGCAGGCTATTGAGACCAGCAAATCTTGCAGAAGGTTCACCAGGAAAAGGATACGAGGTTTATTTCTCAAAAGATAAAAAATACAAAATTGGTGTAATTAATTTAATGGGCAATGTATTTATGAGAAAAACCGATGATGTATTTCAAGCTGCAAAAAATATTTGTAAAAAACTAGTTTTAAAAAAAAATGTTGATTTTTTAGTCGTAGATTTTCATGGTGAAATTACAAGTGAAAAAATGGCAATGGGTCATTTTTTTGATGGTTTATCAACTTGTGTTGTTGGAACGCATACACATGTCCCAACGGCAGATACTCGTATTTTGGAAAAAGGTACGGCGTATCAAACTGATATAGGAATGTGCGGTGATTACAATTCTGTAATAGGAATGAATAAGGAAAATTCGATTAAAAGATTCCTAAAAGATAAAAATGCAATAAAACATTTCCCAGCTGAGGGTGAGGGAACATTGTCAGGAATGATTGTTGAGACAGACCTCGATACTGGATTAGCAAAAAAAGTTACTAGATTAGTAGATGGAGGTAGCTTAGCTTAATAATTATGGCAGGACATTCACACTGGGCTGGAATAAAACATAAAAAAGGAAGAGCTGATAAAGAAAGATCAAAAATATTCTCAAAACTTTCAAGGGAAATTACTGTTGCAGCTAAATTAGGAGATAAAGATCCAGATATGAATCCAAGGTTAAGAACTGCCATTCAGGCAGCAAAACAATCAAATATGCCTAAAGATAATATTGCCAGAGCTATTAGCAAATCAGAGATGAATGGTGATAAGAATTATGAAAATTTAAGATATGAGGGATTTGGAACTTCTAATGTCGCATTTATTATTGAAACTCTAACAGATAATAAAAATAGATCAGCATCTAGTATAAGAACTGTATTACAAAAAAACGGTGGTAGATTAGGCGAGTCTGGGTCTGTAACTCATATGTTTAGTAATTGTGGAATAATTCAATTTAAAAAAAATAAAATAAGTGAAGAAGATGCATTTGAAATTGCAATTAATGCTGGAGCAAAAGATTGCAAAAATTTACAAGAAGATTTTGAAATAATTACTGAAAAAGAGGATTTCTATAAAATCAAAACTGAAATAGAGAAAAAAATAGATACTTTTTCATTTTCTGCGATTGAATGGAGAGCTATTAATTATGTAGATCTAAATAGAGAACAAGGTGATAAAATTTTGGAAATATTAAACGCTTTAGAGGAGTTAGATGATGTACAGAATATTTTTACAAATGCAAATTTAGAAAAAATACAAACATGAAAATTATCGGTATTGATCCAGGTTTAAGTGGAGGAATAGCAATTTTAGAGAACAATAAAATTTTAAATATTTTCGATATGCCTGTAATGCCTGAAGGAAAAAAAAATAAAAGGCAATTAAATAGCGCTCAATTAGTTACCCTAATTAAAAAAAATATAAAATCTAATGAAGAAGTTGCGGTTGTTGTTGAGCAAGTTAATGCAATGCCAGGACAAGGCGTTACAAGTATGTTTAATTTTGGTCAAACTTTTGGAGCAATAAAAGGTGTATGTGCCGCTTTAGAGCTCCCTATTTTTTTTGTAAGACCATCAAAATGGAAAAAACATTTTGAACTGATTAATTCATCAAAAGACTCTAGTAGAACAAAAGCAATAGAAATGTACCCAACATTATCTAATCAGTTGGCTAAAAAAAAAGATGTCAATAAGTCAGACGCCATTTTAATAGCAAGATTTTATAGTGAGACAAGATTAATAGACAATATTTAATAATTATTAATAAAAACGCCAAATTCATGACACAATCTAAAAGTAATTAACAATTATGGAACAAGATATAGCAGCTCAAGTTGTAGGATTAGGTGGGGCTACAGACTTTTCTTTATGGAAGCTTTTTATAAGAGCCGACTTTGTTGTAAAATTTGTGATTATTTTATTAATAGCTGCTTCAATTTTTTCATGGGCATTAATATTTGATAAATTTAAATTGTTTAAACAAATCAATAAATCCATTGAAGATTTTGAAAAAAAATTCTGGAAAGCAAAGTCTGCTGAAAATTTTAACAATAGTCTTCCAGTTAATTCAAAAGATCCGGCAGTATTGATATTTAAATCTGCTATGACAGAGCTAATAAAAACTAAAAGACAATCATCAGCTGTCCAATCTGCAAGAGTAGGTAGAATGTTAGAAATAGCGACAGATAATGAGATGAAAAAAGTTGAAAAAAATTTTACTTTTCTTGCAACTGTGGGATCAACAGCTCCTTTCATTGGATTGTTTGGAACCGTTTGGGGAATTATGAATTCTTTTCAATCAATTGCGATTTCAAGAAATACAAGCCTAGCTATTGTTGCACCAGGAATAGCAGAGGCGCTATTCGCTACTGCGCTAGGATTATTAGCTGCAATACCAGCTGTTGTTGCTTATAATAAATTTAATAGTGACTCACAAAGATACTTTTCAAAAATAGAAAATTTTTCTAAAAGATTTTTATCTATAATTTAATTGATGGCTTTCAAATTAAATCGCTCAAAAAAAGAACCAATGAGTGAAATAAATGTAACACCCTTTGTAGACGTAATGTTAGTACTTTTAATTATTTTTATGGTGACAGCACCTTTATTAACAGTTGGTGTGCAAGTTGATCTACCTGAGTCTGCAGCAGACTCTCTACCAGATGATCAAGAGCCATTAACATTAAGCATTAATTCTAAAGGTGAAATATATATTCAAGAACATCAAGTTACATATCAAAAAATTATACCAAAACTTTTAGCTATTGCAAAAAATAGAACTGATACAAGAATTTACGTTAGGGGAGATAAAAATATTAATTATGGAAGAGTTTTAGAGGTAATGGGAACACTCTCAGGAGCTGGATTTTCAAAAGTTGCTCTAATTTCAGAGCCTTATAAAAATTAGGATGAATTATGATCAAAAGTTTAATTTACTCATTAACATTTCATTCGATTATGATTTTGCTAACTATTTTGAGTTTGCCATTTATGCTTAGAGAGCCGATAGATTTACCCCCAATAGTTTCTGTGGAACTTATTCAAATTTCAGATAAAACCAATATTCCTTACGCACCAAAGGCTAGAAAAATTATTGAAGAAACTAAGAAAAAAGAAAAGAGATTAGTTTCAGAACAAGCGCCACCAGCAGCTAAAGCTAAAGAAAAACCTGACAGAATCCCTTTACCAAATGAAAAAAAAGAGGAAAAAAAGATAGTTAAAAAAAAACAGAACCCTGAAGAAATAAAACCAGAAATTAGACAATCATCAGAATTTGAAAAAAAAGAAATTATTGATACAAATCAGATAGCTGCTTTAATTGATAAGGCAAAAGAAGAAGAAGAAGCAGTAGAGCAAAAAAAAACAAGTGAGATAACGCAAAGTAGTCAAAAAAATTCATTTGCGACTGGATTAACACTATCTGAAGAAGATGCTTTAAGAGCACAAATATTTGGTTGTTGGAGCGTTCCATTAGGATTACCTTATGATGAGGATTTACTTGTAAGAATAAAACTTAATTTAAAGCAAGATGGAACTATAATGAAATCTGAAATTTTAGACCACAAAAGAATGAATAGACCAGGTCAAAAATTTTATAAAGTTTTAGCTGAAAGCGCTTTAAGAGCTGTAAGATTGTGTCAACCACTGAAAGTTCCACCAACTGGTTACGATAAATGGAAGGAATTACAATTAAATTTTAACCCAATAGAAATGTTAAGAGGATAATATGAAAAAAATAATTTTAATATTTTTAATAAATATTCTTTCTATAAACGTGTCTTATGCTCTGATAGAGATTGATATTACAAGAGGAAATCTTGATCCTTTACCAGTAGCTGTTTCTCCTTTGCATGTAGATATAGAATCAGAAAATTACAAAGATATGAAAATCAAAGAGCTTGGTAATAATATTTCAGAAATAATAGAAAATAACTTTAGATCGACTGGATTATTTAATCCTCTGAAAAAAGATGCATTTGTTCAAAAACCAGATATTGCTCATTTAAAACCAAGGTTTGAAGATTGGAGATTAATCAAAGCTCAAGCACTGGTAACTGGCAAGCTTTTAATTAAAAATGAAAAATTGAAAGTTGAATTTAGACTTTGGGATTTAGCTGCAGGAAAAGAAATAACAGCTTTGGCTTTTACAACTACGCCTTCAAACTGGAGAAGAGTTGCTCATATTATTTCAGATAAAATTTATGAAAGATTAACTGGTGAGGAAGGATATTTTGACACAAGAATTATTTATGTAGCTGAAAGTGGACCAAAAAGTCAAAGAATAAAAAAATTAGCAATTATGGATCAAGATGGATTTAATACTAAATATCTTACTTTAGGTAATGAATTAGTTTTAACTCCGAGATTTAATCCCACCAATCAAATGGTCACTTATATGTCATATTTTAGAAACATGCCGCGAGTTTATCTGCTTGATATAGAAACAGGAACACAAGATGTTGTTGGCAATTTTCCTGGGATGACATTTGCACCAAGATTCTCACCTGATGGAAAAAAAATTGTAATGAGTTTTGCAAAAGATGGAAATTCTGATATTTACACCATGGATTTAAAGTCAAGAGTAGTTGAAAGAATTACAAACCATTCTTCAATTGATACTTCCCCTTCATTTTCCCCTGATGGTAAATTTATAGCATTTAATTCTGACAGAAGTGGACTGCAACAATTGTATGTTATGAGAAGTGATGGTAGTGGTGTTAAAAGAATTACATTTGGTAATGGTATTTACGGCACTCCTGTTTGGTCTCCTCGAGGAGATTTAATCGCTTTTACAAAAATGAGAAAAGGAAGATTTTATATCGGCGTAATGAGAGTTGATGGGACTGGTGAGAGATTGTTAACTGAAAATTACTATCAAGAAGCTCCCTCATGGTCTCCTAATGGAAGAGTTTTAGTCTTTTATAGAGAAACGAAAGCCGGGCTGAAAGGCGAAGGATTCACAGCAAAATTATGGTCGATTGATATAACCGGATACAATGAAAGACAGTTAAAAACAAAAACTGACGCTTCAGACCCATCTTGGTCTTCTTTATTAACCAAATGAGGTTGTATTTTATGTAAAATATACTTGAATAGTAACGAATAATTTGAAATAAATCACATATCAAACCTAGGGGAAAAAATGATGTTTAACAAGAATTTAAAAAACGTATTATTAGTAATATTCACCACTTTAATTTTAAGTGCGTGTTCTACGGCAAAAAAATCTACATTAGATGGCGATGTATATACCGGCAAAGAAACAGTTAAATTTTTAGCTGCAGGAGTTCCTGACAGAGTGTTTTTCGCTACAAACAAATCTTCACTAACTACAGCATCAAGAGCAACTTTAAGAAAACAAGCAACATTTTTAAGAAAAAATAAAAATCTTAATGTTACTATTGAGGGACATGCTGATGAAAGAGGAACAAGAGAGTATAACTTAGCACTTGGTGAAAGAAGAGCTAATTCAGCTAAAGATTATTTAATGACTTACGGTATTTCTGGAAAAAGACTTTCAGTAATAAGTTATGGCAAGGAAAAGCCTATAAACCCAGCTTCAACACCATTAGCTTGGTCACAAAATAGAAGATCGGTAACAGTTAAAGTAAACTAAGATTTTAACAAAATTTTAAAAGACCCCTTAATAGAAAATATTAAGGGGTCTTTTTTTTGCCATTTTATCTCAATAAAAATGAATTATGTTAAATAAAATTAAATTATTTAAATCCTTAACAACAATCTTAGCAACAATTGTATTTACTTCTTTCGCAACTGCAGAGAATGAAGAAATTTATTTACAGGCGATATCTGATCAAATTCAAGTTATTACAAAAGATCTTAAAACATTAGAAAAAGCTGTTTATGAAAAATCTGACATTGCTAAACCTAATTTTTTAAATCCCGTTAATTCAGATGGTTTGAATGAAGATATTATGACCAAACATCTTTTAAAATTAAATGAGATTGAAAATCAATTTAGAGAACTTACAAATAAATTTGAAGAAGTAAATTTTAAACTAGATAAACTATCTACTAGAGTAACAAAAATACAATCAGATGCTCAATTAAGGTTTTCAGATTTAGAAAATGGAACTAGTACCATAATATCAAAAAAACAAAAAACTGTTTTACCTGGTTCAGCTAAGCCACAAGATTTTGGAGCTGCTACAGGCTATGAGACATCAAATCTGCCCAAAGAGCAATCAATAAATTCGATAGAAAGTGCTCAAACAGTTATTACAGAAGAGACAGAAAAAAAACAATCATTGCTACCTAATAAACCTGCAGAGGAGCAATATGAGTTCGCTGTTAGCTTTATGAAAATTGGAGATTATGAAACTGCTGAATTTGCATTAAGTGAATTTATTGATAAAAACAAAGATCACGATTTAGCAGGAAGCGCTCAATATTGGTACGGAGAAACTTTTAGGATCAGACAATTATATTCTGATGCAGCAACGGCATATCTTGATGGCTATCAAAATTACCCAAAAAGCAAAAAAGCGCCAGACAATCTTTTAAAACTTGGCATAACAATGGTTCAACTTGGTGAGAAAGACCAAGGCTGTAAAATGATATCAGGATTGAAAAAAGAATATCCAAAAGCCAGCAAGTCTGTGTTACAAAAAGCTCAGTATGAGCAAAAAAAATTCAAGTGTAAATCTTAAAAACATTTTTGATAAGCATAAAGATTTATCAAATATTTTTAATAATTTTAAAAATAAATTAGATCGTTTAAATAAAAAATCCTATACAGTAGCTGTTTCAGGTGGACCAGATAGTTTAGCATTAGTTGGATTAACCAAAGTTTATGCACTCCAAAAAAAAATAAAGTTTCATTATGTATTAGTAGATCATAATATTAGAAAAAATTCAGCGAAAGAGGCAAAACAAGTACAAAAACTACTTAAAAAAAACCATACAAACCTAAAAATAATTTTAAATAAAAGAAAAATTATTAGCAACACTCAAAGTCAGGCAAGAAATTCAAGATATGAAATTTTATCCAAATATTGTAAAAAAAATAAGGTTACCACTCTTCTTACCGCTCATAACTTAGAGGATCAGGTAGAAACTTTCTTTATAAGATTGTCTAGGGGAAGTGGTTTAAAAGGACTGTCGGCGATGAAAATTTCAAGTATAATTGATAATAAAATAAATTTATTTAGACCTTTATTGGATGTAAAAAAAAAATTTTTAATTAAAATTTCTAATAAAATATTTGGCAAATATTTTAACGATCCATCAAATAGAGATTTAAAATATTTAAGAACAAAAGTAAGAAAATTAAAATTGCCACTAAAAAAAAGTGGTATTGAATATACGCAAATTTTAAAATCAATTAATAATTTAGCTTCTAGCAGAGCTACTTTAGACGGATATTTAAAAAAAATATTTAAAGATTTAATAAAAAAAGATAATAAAGATCTTTTAATTAACTATAAAAAATTTAAAAAGCACAACAAAGAAGTTAAGATTGCTTTGATTAATGAGTCCATAAAAAGATTAAAAAAGAATTACTACAACCCTAGAGCTAAAAAAGTTCTTAATTTAATTAAGAATATTGAAAAAATAAATTTTAAAAAGAATACTCTCGGTGGATGCATTTTTACGCTTAAAAAAGACAATTTATGTTTAAAAATTGAAAATACTTAATCTTTTCATCAATTTAGTTGTTTTTTTGTCTTATTTACAACTCATTAGTTAATAAAATATACTTGTTATGTTAAATTTAATGATTATTTAAAATATATGAATATTAAAAACTTAGTTATGTGGGTCATCATAGTCTTGCTATCAGTAGGTCTTTTTAACATGTTTCAAGATCCAAACAAAATTAATACAGACAGCAATTCTCTTTCATTTTCGAATTTTTTAAACGAAGTTGAATCTGGAAGAGTAGTAGAAGTTCAAATTCAGGGAAATAATATTTCAGGAATCTTAGCAGACGGAAAAAAATTTAAAACTTTTTCTCCAAATTATCCTGAACTAGTAGATAAACTCTCATCTAAGGGCGTAAGCATTATTGTTGCTCCAAAGGAAGAAAAAATGCCTTCTCTTTTAGGAATACTTCTTTCTTGGTTTCCAATGCTTTTACTTATAGGGGTTTGGATATTTTTTATGCGTCAGATGCAAGGTGGAAAAGGTGGAGCAATGGGTTTTGGAAGATCTAAAGCAAAATTGCTCAATGAAGCACAAGGCAAAGTAACTTTTAATGATGTGGCTGGAGTTGAAGAAGCTAAAGAAGAAGTTGAAGAGATAGTTGAGTTTTTAAAAGATCCAAAAAAATTTAGTCGTTTAGGTGGTAAAATTCCAAAAGGTGCTCTTTTAATTGGCCCACCTGGAACAGGAAAAACTTTATTAGCTAAAGCTATTGCGGGTGAAGCTAGTGTACCTTTTTTTTCAATTTCAGGTTCTGACTTTGTTGAGATGTTTGTGGGTGTTGGAGCATCAAGAGTAAGAGATATGTTCGAACAAGGAAAAAAACACTCACCTTGTATAATTTTTATTGATGAAATAGATGCTGTTGGCAGAAGTAGAGGAGCTGGCCTAGGTGGGGGAAATGATGAGAGAGAACAAACTCTTAATCAGTTATTAGTTGAAATGGATGGTTTTGATACTAACGAAGGAATTATATTAATAGCTGCAACTAACAGACCTGATGTATTAGACCCAGCTTTACTAAGACCTGGTAGATTTGATCGCCAAGTTGTTGTAGGTAATCCAGATATTATAGGAAGAGAAGCAATTTTAAAAGTTCATGTTAAAAAAATTAGCATAGGGCCAGATGTTAAATTGCGAACTATTGCAAGAGGTACTCCAGGATTTTCTGGTGCTGATTTAGCAAATTTAATAAACGAATCTGCTTTATTAGCTGCAAGAAAAAATAAAAGAGTAGTAACTATGTCTGATATTGAAGAAGCCAAAGATAAAGTAATGATGGGTGCTGAAAGAAGATCAATGGTAATGTCGGAGGATGAAAAAAAACTTACCGCTTATCATGAAGGTGGTCATGCAATTGTTGCATTAAACGAGAAAGCATCTGACCCAATTCATAAAGCAACTATTATTCCGAGAGGAAGAGCCTTGGGAATGGTTATGAGATTGCCTGAAAGAGATCAATTATCGGTTACTAGAGAAAAAATGTATTCAGATATAGCAGTTGCTATGGGAGGAAGAATTGCGGAGGAGATAATTTTCGGGCATGACAAAGTTACTTCTGGCGCGTCATCAGATATAGATATGGCGACAAAAATGGCAAAAAATATGGTCACAAAATATGGAATGAGTAAAGAACTCGGACCTTTAGCTTATGGAGAAAACGAAGAAGAGGTGTTTTTAGGAAGATCTGTTACTAAGTCTCAGAATATGTCGGAGGATACAGCAAGAAAAATTGATTCAGAAGTTAAAAAAATTGTTGATACAGGTTATGAAAGGGCTAAAAAAGTCTTAACGGAAAAGATTGATGATTTACATAAATTAGCTAAAGCTCTTTTAATTTATGAAACATTATCAGGTGATGAAATTAGAGATTTAATATTGAAAAACGTTAAACCAACTAGGTCATTCAAAGAAGACAATGAAGATGATGGGAAAACTGCATCAGCATTAGGCTCATTAGGACTTAAACCAAAACCCGCAATTTAATTAGTCATGACTAAATATTACACTCGTGCGTGTAATTTTTATTATGGTAAATTATCAACAAAATTAGTTAAAAACAAAAAAACCTTTCCTTTATGTGGAAATAAAGAAATTTCATTTGATAAAATAGAGATTTTTTCAAAAAATAAAAAAAAGGTATTATCTAAAATCGTAGATGTTAAAAAAATAAGTTTATTACCAAAATTAATCAAAACTAAAGTTTTTTTAGACATCAAAAAAATTACCTCAAAAAGAAAATTATTTAATAAAAAAAAACATGTTTTGATGGGAGTTCTAAATATGACTCCGGATAGTTTTTCTGATGGAGGAAAATTTAATACTAATAAAAAAGCGTTAATGAGAGTTAAAGAAATGATAGATTCCGGAGCTGATATAGTTGATATTGGTGGAGAGTCTACTAGACCTAAATCAAAAATCATACCGTCTAAAGTAGAATGGAAAAGAGTTGAAAATATAATAAAAAAATTTAAAAAAAATTTTCCCAAAACATTGCTTTCAATAGATACAAGAAAATCCCTTGTAATGAAAAATTCAATTAAATATAAAACAGATATAATTAATGATGTCTCTTGTTTTAAATTTGACAAAAACTCTTCAAAGATAATTAAGAACAAACATTTATGGAAAATCATACATCATATGAAAGGGACACCACAAACAATGCAGATTAATCCTAAGTACCATCACGTTTTATTAGATATTTATGATTTCTTTGAAAAAGAAATTAATAAAATGAAAAAAGATAAATACCCAAAAATTATTTTAGATCCCGGCATTGGTTTTGGAAAAAATTTGAAACATAATTTGATGATATTAAACAAAATTTCTATATTTCATTCATTAGGATTTCCTATATTAATTGGTACATCAAGAAAAAGATTTATCAATCAGATATCTAAAAAATTTGATACTAAAGAAAGATTAGGAGGAACTTTATCATCAGTTTTATTTTTACTTTCTCAGGGAGTTCAAATATTTAGAATACATAATGTTAAGGAAATAAAACAAGGAATTTTAGTTTTTGAAATTTTATTAAATAAATGAAAAAAAAATATTTTGGCACAGATGGTATTAGAGGAACTGTAAACAGTTATAATATCAATGGTGAGAAATTTTTTAAATTTGGCTTAGCTGCTGGTACTTATTTTAAGAATTTAAAAAAGAAAAAACAAGTTGCTATTATTGCAAAAGATACAAGATTGTCAGGTTACACTCTTGAGCCAGCTTTAGTTTCTGGATTAGCTTCTGCAGGCATGCATATTTTCACATTAGGACCTTTACCTACAAATGGTTTGGCAATGCTTACAAAGAAAATGGGAGCTAATATGGGTATTATGATTACTGCATCTCACAATCCTTTTTATGATAATGGATTAAAATTATTTGGACCAGACGGTACAAAGCTATCTGATAAAATTGAAAAAAAAATTGAAAGATTAATTGATTCTAAAACCTTAAGTCATTTATCCAATCCTAAAATTTTAGGTAGAGTGAAAAGATTAGAAGATGGAAATGAAACATATTTAAAAATTTTAAGAAAAAATTTTCCCAAAGATTTCAGTCTAAAAGGTATGAAAATTGTAATTGATTGTGCAAATGGCGCTGGTTATAAATCTGCTCCAAAAATACTTTCAGAACTTGGTGCTAAAATTTTTACAATTGGAGTAAATCCTAATGGGTTAAATATTAATTATAAATGTGGATCCACGCATCCAGAAATTATTAAAAAACTAGTAAAAAAATATAAAGCAGACATCGGAATAGCATTAGATGGAGATGCTGACAGAGTAATTATGTGTGACGAAAAATCAAAAATAATTAATGGTGATCAAATAATAGCAATGATAGCCCAAAGATGGAAAAGAAAAAAAATTCTTAAAGGAGGTGTTGTTGGCACATTAATGTCAAATTACGGACTAGAAAGATTTTTTTTAAATGAAAAAATAAAATTTATAAGAACAGAAGTCGGAGACAGATATGTTAAAGAAGCTATGAAAAAATATAATTTTAATTTAGGAGGAGAACAATCTGGCCATATTATACTTGGTAATTTTGCTACAACTGGTGATGGCTTGTTAGTTGCATTAGAAACTTTATTTGCTTTAAGAAAAAAAAAATCTGCTAATAAAATTTTCAAGGTTTATAACTCAGTTCCACAAAAATTATTGAATATTAAAGTTAAGGATAAACAAATTATTAATTCTTTAAAGTGCAAACATTCAATTAAATTAGCTAATAGCCTTATCAAAAATAAAGGAAGATTATTAGTAAGAGCTTCGGGAACTGAGCCAAAAATAAGAATTATGTGTGAGTCTTTAAACAATTCTTTAATTAACAAGTGCGTAAATATTGTTAAAAAAACAATTAAATAATGATCCCAAAATCAAAAATTTTAATCATAGCTGGTTCAGACTCGTCTGGGGGTGCCGGTATTCAAGCTGATATAAAAACAATAACTTCCTTAGGTTGTTACGCGATGACAGCTATAACAGCAGTTACAGTGCAAAATACTACTGGCGTAAAATCAATTATACCAATTTCACCCAAAGAAATATCTAATCAAATTGAATTTACCTCAACTGATATGAAGGTTAATGCAATTAAAATTGGTATGTTGCATTCAAAATCAGTTATTACTGCAGTCTTAAAATCTCTAAAAAAAATTAATGTTAAAAAGATAGTTTTAGATCCAGTTATGGTCGCAAAAGGAGGAACAAAACTAATTAATGATAAAGCTATAACTTATATTAAAAAAAAATTAATGAAAAAAATTTTATTAATTACGCCAAACATTCCAGAAGCTGAATTACTAACAAATACAAAAATTAATTCAGTGGAGGATATGATTGAAGCAGGTAAATTGTTAATTGATTTTGGTGCAAAAAATGTTCTTATAAAAGGAGGTCACCTAAACTCCAAGCAAATGAACGATATTTTGTTAAACAAGAAGATAATAAAAATTTTTAAGAATAAAAAATATAAATCTAAAAACACTCATGGTACAGGTTGTACCTTATCATCTGCTATAGCGACTAATTTATCATGTGGAAAAGATTTGATTAAATCCTGTGAGCTAGGAATTAAATATGTTAATGAAGCAATAAAATCGAATTTAAACTATGGAAAAGGAAATGGTCCAATAAATCATTTAAATTCAATAATTTTAAATAAGAGATTTAAGTAATGAAAAATGTTGTAGTAGTAGGATCCCAATGGGGAGACGAGGGTAAAGGAAAAATTGTAGACTGGCTTTCAAGTGAAGCTGATGTAGTAGTTCGCTTTCAAGGCGGACATAATGCAGGTCACACTTTAGTGATAGACAAAAAAGTATTTAAACTTAGATTATTACCTTCAGGAATAGTTAGGAAAGGAAAAATTTCCATACTTGGAAATGGAGTAGTTATAGATCCTTGGGCGCTTCTTAAAGAAATTGAAGAAATTAAAAAACAAGGCGTTGATGTAACACCTAGAAATTTTATGATTTCTGAGTCAGCCTCATTAATACTACCATTTCATCAAGAGATGGATGAAATACGAGAAGATGCTGCTGGAAACAGTAAAATTGGAACTACTAGAAGAGGCATAGGACCTTGCTACGAGGATAAAGTGGGAAGACGGTCTATAAGAGTTATGGATTTAAGATCAGAGAGTAATTTAGACAATAGATTAGAAAATGTTTTGTTACACCATAACGCAATCAGAAAAGGTTTAAATAAAAAAATCTATAAAAAAGATGATCTAAAAAAAGAATTATTAAAAATAGCTCCTGAAATTTTAAAATTTACACAACCTGTTTGGTTAAAATTAGATCAATTTAACAATAATAATAAAAAAATATTATTTGAGGGCGCTCAAGGTATACTTTTAGACGTTGATCATGGCACTTATCCTTATGTAACATCATCAAATACGGTTCCTGCTATGGCAGCAACTGGCACAGGCTCAGGTCCTGATAAAATTAATTATGTTTTAGGAATAACTAAGGCGTATACAACCAGAGTAGGAAGCGGACCATTTCCAACAGAATTAGAGGATGAGGTAGGAGAAAATTTAGGTAGAAGAGGAAAGGAATTTGGAACTGTAACCGCTAGAAAAAGAAGATGTGGATGGTTCGATGGAGTTCTTGTGCGTCAAACGATTAAAATTTCTGGGATTAATGGAGTAGCTTTAACTAAATTAGATGTGTTAGATGAACTAGATGAAATTAAAATGTGTGTAGAGTATGAATTAAATGGAAAAAAAATAGATTACTTACCAGCTGCTTCAGAAGATCAATTTAATATTAAACCAATCTATAAAACCTTTCCAGGATGGAAGGCTAAAACGCAAGGAATTAGAAACTTTAAAGATCTACCTGATAAAGCAAAAAAATATATTCATGCCTTAGAAGATTTTATAGGAGCAAGAATTTCTAGCATCTCTACCAGCCCTGAAAGAGATGATACAATTTTAGTAGAAGATCCTTTCAAATCCTAACGGTAATAATAAATTTTTTAATTAAGTGGAAGTAAATTTTTTGATTTACTAGCATTAATCATAGATTTCTGTAATTTTTCAAAAGCTTTAGTTTCTATCTGTCTAATTCTTTCTCGGCTAATTTTATATTTTTTACTTAAGTTTTCCAATGTTTTAGGTTCTTCAGAAAGTCTACGAGCAGTAATTATCTCTTTTTCTCTTTCATTTAATATTTTCATAGCATTAATTAATAATTCTTTTTTGTCTTCATACTCTTGTTTTTGTGAAACAATTAATTCTTGATCAAGACTGTCATCAACAAGCCAATCTTGCCATTCATCTGTCTCTCCACTTTTAATTGGATCATTAAGTGATTTTTCTTGACCCATCATACGCCTATTCATATTAATTACTTCGTGAGAATCAACATTTAATCTTTTTGATATTTCTTTAACTTGTTCGTCTCTTAAGTCTCCCTCTTGACCAACAGCTATTTGATTTTTTATTTTTTTTAAATTAAAGAACAGTTTTTTTTGTGCAGTTGTAGTTCCCATTTTCACTAAACTCCATGATCTTAAAACATATTCCTGTATGGCAGCTTTAATCCACCACATTGCATAAGTTGCGAGTCTAAAACCTTTTTCAGGATCAAATTTTTTTACAGCTTGCATTAAACCTAAATTACCTTCTGATATTAATTCATTTACTGGTAAGCCATACCCTCTGTAACCCATAGCAATTTTTGCTACCAATCTTAAATGACTTGTAACTAGCTTATGTGCGGATTGTAAATTTCCATTCTCCCTCCAGTTTTTGGCCAACATATATTCCTCTTCTGCATCTAGCATCGGAAATTTTTTTATTTGAGAAAGATAGATAGAAAGCCCCCCAACAGAGGGTGTTGGTAGATTGCTCATTTGATTTTTAGTAGTCATATTTTTAAATTATATATTAATTATTTTTTTTCAACCACTTAGATTATTAAGTAAATCTAATGTTTTTTTAAAGTCTATAGGTAACTTACAATCAAAACTTACCCATTTTTTTTTGGTAGGATGAGTGAATTCTAAGGTTTGAGCATGTAGTGCTTGACCATTAAGTTTTGAAAGCTTATTAAAAAAATCTTTATTAATCTTTTTAAATTTTATATTTTTTTTACCATACTGTTTATCCCCAAGTAGCGAAGTTCCTTTATATTTTAGATGAACTCTTATTTGATGTGTTCTACCAGTTTCCAACTCACATTCTATTAAGCTAATTTTTGGAATATCTTTTATGTTAAAAACTTTTATTGTTTTGTAATTAGTGATAGCTTTTTTTCCATTAACATCACTTACCGTCATTAGCTGTCTATTTTTTTTATTTCTAGTTATTAAAGTTTCAATTCGACCATTTAAAGGGCGTATTATACCCCAAGCCAGACATTGGTATTTTCTTTTAATAGAATGATTGCTAAATTGTTTCCCTAAACTAGAATGAGACAAATTATTTTTTGCTATAACTAGCAAACCACTTGTATCTTTATCTATTCTATGAACAATTCCAGGTCTAGTATTACCATTTATATTAGAAAGACTATTTTTATATTTATAAATAAGTCCATTAACCAATGTATTTTTATGATTTCCGGCTCCAGGATGAACTACCATGCCTTTAGGTTTGTTTATAATTAAAAGGTCTCTATCTTCATGAACAATATTTAATTTAATTTTTTTTGGAATAATTTTTAAATTCTCTTCTTCAATAATTATTACGTCTATTTTATCGCTTGTTTTTAGCTTTGTTGAAGGAGAAATATTTATAATCTTATTCAATTTAACATTTTTTTTTTCAATAAGTTTTTTTATATATGAACGAGTTAGAAATTTGATTTCTTTAGTGAGAAAAATATCTAATCTTTCTCCACTATTTTTTTTATTTATTGAGAATTCTATTGTTTTATTCATAAATTAATTTAGATTATCTATTATTGCGCCGGTAGCTTCAACTGGATAGAGCGCCGGATTTCGGCTCCGGAGGTTATGGGTTCGACTCCTATCCGGCGCACCAAAATTAAATAATCCATTTTAAAAATTTATCTTTATTTTCAAAAATATATTCAGGGTAACTTGAGTCTAATGTAATTTTTTGCAAAGTTGTTCCGCGACCGAAAATATCTTCATTTTTTAAAATTTTTTTTTGAATATTTTCTTCATTCATATTTTTATTGTTAAACTCACCATGTGAGAAAGATTTAATTTTTGTTAAGATTTGTTGTGGGGTTTGCAAATACGAAAAATGCCAACCACCATTTATAATTTGTAAATTATACTTATCTATTCTCCAAAAAGGATAATTTTTAAATTTTAAATTTCTCAAAGACTGCATTGATTTAATATATTTTTTTTTTGTTATTTTAGAACCAATCCAATTACTTTCATTCAGGTTTTGCAGATTAAGCTTGTACATGAACATTTTTTGAGAAAAAGCTATAAATTTCTTGTTTTTATTTATATCTTTTAATTTGGATAAATCTGGTATTTCATCAGAGTCTGATAAAATAATTAAATCATCCGGAGAAGCATCTTTAATTCCCTCTATTAAAAAATTTCTTTGGTGTTGCTCTACAGGCGACTCACCTCCAGTGTGGTTTTTAAAATTTATTTTTTCACTGTAATCTGCAACAATAAATTTAATTTTATTTTTAAATTTTGTAAAATTTTTTATATCAAAATTAATTTTTTTTGGTTTCCCTTGATGAGTTTTTGTGGACTCTGAAATTACAAAATAGTCTACATATTTATCTAATATGTTTAAACGTAGATCAACCATATGGTCTTCATCAAAATATTGAAAACAGTCGTAGATTGCCATTATTATCTATTTTTTTGTAAAAGTTGTAAGGCCAATTTTCTTTCCATCAATTAAGCTTGAGGCACAATGTAATCGAGTTCTGTCAAAAATCAACATTGAACCTAATTCCCACTCATACACCATATCGATTTCTAAGCCTGAGAGATTTTCTATTCTCTCATGTTTAAGATATTTTTCATAGTCAGAAATATTAAAAGGTTTATCTTCATATAATTTTAAATGTTCTGAAGATCTAAAATTTTGACCATAATTCAGTTTTGTTTGTTTTAGCTCTTCCTCATTAATTGTAAAGTTTGTTGAGTTGCCATAAAATTTATTTTTAAATATAACGGTCCCACCTCTTGAAGTAAGAGGTATTAAAGTTTGCTTGTAAATAATTTCTTCTGTGTTGAACCCTCCATCCCCGTGTAATCCTATAGGTTTGTAGCTTTCTTGAAAAAGGCCCAGCACATCTTCATTTTTTTCATCTTTTAAATTATCCATTTTGAAATCACCTATTTCATTTTTAACTCTTTTGAAAAAAATATTTTCTAATTCCAAATTTACGTCTTTTAACCATCTTTTTTTTATTACATTTTGTTTTTTATTATGCACTGTCGTAGGAAGTTTATTATAAAGTTCTAAAAATTTATTTATTTCGTTTTTACTAAAAAGATTTTTAACTATTTTAATTGGTCCCTCTAATTTTTTTATTTTTTCAATTTCTTTATGCATAATTTATTCACCCATGTTGATTAATGTCCCACGGTTTTTAGCTCCACTGTAAGACCAGTAAAAAATAATAATTCCTACAACAAAATATATTAAAGATATCAAAGATGCATTTAATATTTGGTAATAATTTATAATATCATAAATTAAGATATTCCTCATCTCTTCAAAGATGTGAACTAATGGTAATAATTTAGCTATTATTTGAAGCCAGTAAGGTAAAATTTCTAACGGGTAATAAATACAGCCTAAAGGAGCTAAAAAAAATAAACTAGCCCACGCAATATTTTCAAAAGAAGGACCGAAACGAAGTAGTCCTGCAGTCACTAAAAGACCAAGAGTCACACCAAAAATATATAAAGTAGTTAAAAGAAATATTAATGGAAAACCTATTTTAAAAATAGATACTCCAAATAAGGGAATAGCAATAATTGACGCTGGTACTAGACCTATTAAAGTTCTAAAAATAGCTGTAAAAGTTAATGCTGCAATTATTTCACTTAATTTAATAGGTGCAATAAACAAATTTGTAAAATTTCTACTCCAAATTTCCTCTAAGAACATCATGTTATAACTAATACTAGATCGAAATAGAAAATCATAAAGTATTGCCGCGCTTAAGATGATGCCAACAGTATTTTCATAAAAAGAGGAGCTTAGTGTAAAAAATTTAGAGATAAAACCCCAAAGAAAAATTTGTATAGTTGGCCAATAAATTAAATCTAAAATTCTTGGAAAAGATCCTTTTATTAAATAAATATGCCTTAGGCATAGTGCAAAAATTTTACTACTATTCATTATTATTCCTAGCTATTTTTAAAAATGTATCTTCTAAGTTTTTTCTTCCATGTTTATTGACAATTTCACCGCAGGTTCCCTTATCAACTATTTTACCTTTTTTCATCATCACCACGCTATCGCATAACCTTTCCACTTCTTTCATGTTGTGAGATGCTAACAGCATAGTAAGTTCATTATCATTTTTATATTTCTCTAAATATTCTCTGACAAAATCACCTATATCCGGGTCTAGACTAGCAGTAGGTTCATCGAGAAACAATAATCTAGGTTTGTTAATCAAAGATTTTGCCAAAGATACTCTATTTTTTTGTCCTGAAGAAAGTTCACCAGTTTTTTTATTTAAAAAATTTTTCAAATTTAAATTTTCCACCATTTCATAAATTCTATCTGAAATATTTTCTACGCCATAAAGCCTTGCATAAATTTCAAGATTTTGTTTTACAGTAAGTTTTTTTGGCAATTCTATATAAGGAGAAGCGAAATTCATTTCACTTAATAATTTAATCCTATTTGCTGGATTAAGACAAATACCGTTTATAAAAATCTCTCCACTTGAAGGTGTAATTAACCCCAACATCATTCCTATGGAAGTTGTTTTTCCGCATCCATTTGGACCAAGGAGTCCCAATGTTTTATTTTTTTTAATTTCAAAACTTATATTATTAACTGCTATGTTTGATTTAAATTTTTTAATTAAATTTTTTACTTCTAATTTCATTTTTTACTTGCTGCTCTTTTAACTCTATCATTAATAGCAACGCCAGAACCTTCAAAAGGTATTTTTGCTATTTGAATTTTTTTATATCCTTTTTTTTTAATTAATCTAAATGTTTTATATAAATTTGACGATGCCTCATTTAAATTTGAATTTTTACTTAAGCTAAAAAAGTTTTTTTTATTTTTGAATTTACTACCAAGGTAGATGAAAGCACTCTTTTTATCTAATTTTTTTTGATTAATTAATATCGGTATTCCCGGTGAATAATGTCTTCTTAACATACCAGGAGATTTAATTTTTGATTTATTTGTTTTTTTTTTAATTTTTAACTTTAAAATTTTTTCAAT